>Ga0066862_10000015_pt1 | contig 68200 bp, 61 predicted proteins | sample ETN02SmetaG_FD_66431 | JGI IMG/M metagenome (GOLD analysis project Ga0066862, IMG submission 66431) | Marine microbial and viral communities from oxygen minimum zone, Eastern Pacific Ocean - ETNP2014F10-02SV255 | ecosystem: Environmental > Aquatic > Marine > Oceanic ... | reverse complement strand
TTTTCCCACATCATTCCTGGACCAAATTTTGGGTACTCGAACTCTTCGATCAAGCTAGTGATTTCTTTTTGGTTTCTCCTAGGAAGAACTGCATTAAGAATTGCCTTAAAAAGAGATAAATTCTTTATTCTTTGTGCTGCCCAGTCCGCTTGAAGTTCGGTTGCAGGAATTCCCCAAACTTTTTCGGTGTAAGTTTTAAAGAATTTTCGATATAAACGCCATCCGAATCGACTAGCCGTCCAGCCTTCAAAATGGCTTTGATCTTTTGGAGATTTTATTCGAGCCCAGATATAAGAGAAAACACAAAGAACGGACTCCCATATACCTAGGTTCTTTAATGCATTAGTAGCTTTTAGAGGGTAATCGTAGAATTTTCCGTCGTAGTAGATTCGACTCATTCGAGGTCGAAGAAGAAAGTCATCTTCATCAAGTATCTCGTGCCACAGTTCAGAAACTGCGGTGACTTTTGTAAAGAATCGATGGCCTCCAATATCAAAACGCCAACCATCTCTCTCAGCAGTCCGACTTATGCCGCCTACTACGGAATCCTCTTCTAAAACAACGGCAACTCCACCAACTTTACCTATTTGGTAAGCAGCGGTGAGGCCTGCTGGTCCAGCCCCAACAATTATTGATTTTGAAGCAGTGTCAAGACCAGCGGATGATGTTTCCATATCCCCAGCCTAGAGGTTTTCAATCATGTGATAGAACCAAATGAAGTACCATAAATTCTATGGATTCAGATGTAACTAAAAAACCAAAAGATCTATTCCATATTCGTGCCATTTTGATCTTGGGAGTGATTGCGCTAGTAGGGATTCTTCTAAGATTTTTTGCTGACTCTCCACTCTGGTTAGATGAAGCAATATCTGCTTCAATAGCAGAAGAAGGCCCTAGAGGAATCGTTGAAGCGCTCAGAAATGATGGCCATCCGCCGCTATATTATTTCCTTCTTCATTTCTGGTCTTTAGTAGTTGGTGATTCTGATTTTGCACTCAGAGCAATGTCTGGTGTTTTTTCAACTTCTTCACTTTTTCTGGTCTATCGATTTATGAGAAAGGCTACAGATAGTTGGGTGGGTGCACTCACGGTAGGAGTGTTAGCTATCAGCCCATTTGCAATCCGGTATGCGACTGAAGTTCGTATGTATTCGCTGTTGGTTCTACTGATTTTGATCGGACATATTCTTATTGAAAAGGTATGGAGAAGCCCTACACCTCTTAATCTTTTAGGAGTTAGTTGTGTCATTGCTGGTTTGCTGTACACCCATTACTGGTCACTCTTTCTAGTTTCTGCTTTGTGCCTGGTTTTATTTTTTTGCATCGTTAGCGGAGACAAAGAAGTTATTGAACGTAGCAAGAAACTGAGTTTCGCTGTTGGTTTGGGAATAGCAACGTTTGTTCCTTGGTTACCTATCTTTTTGGAACAGTTGTCGCACACAGGAACACCTTGGTCAGATGCACCAAGACCCACAGTAGTCGTGGCTCTCACACTTGAAGCTTACGGAGGTGGAAGAGGTTCAGAGGCTTTACTGGTAGCGGTGCTAATAGTTGTGCTAGCCGGAATGGGGCTATTTCTTCGAAAACAGGAACCCGAAGCGGGATCTATAACTATTCTTGGAAGGACCGAACACAAGTTTCTTCTGATCTCTGTTCTTGTCGGAGTTTTAGCGATGTTTTTTGGTATTGCGGCAAGTCTGATTTTCGATTCAGCATTTCAGGGGAGATACGGAGCGTTTGCTTTTATCCCGTTGGTTCTAGCCATAGGGGTAGGGCTAGGCCATCTTTCTCATCGGATAGGGATTGGTTTGTTAGTCATTCTTGCGCTTGTATCTGTGATTTCGGTAGCCCGTGAACTATCGCATGATCGCACACAGATAGGTGAAGTAGCTGCGAGCATAGAAAAGAATGGAACAGTTGGAGACACTGTAGTTTTCTGTCCAGATCAGCTCGCTCCGGCTGCACACCGAGTATTGGAAGAAGAGTTCAACCTTTATGCGTACCCCTCTTTAGATAGTGGTCAGAGGGTCAACTGGTATGACTACGAAGAGCGAAACTCGAAGTCTGATCCTGTTGAAATAGCTAAAAAAATTCTTTCGCTGCATATTCAAGAGCAGTCAATCTGGCTTGTTTGGATAGACGGATACAAAACATTTGGGTCTCAATGCGGAAAACTCAAAGAAGAACTGAATGCTTCCTCTTCTAATAGCAGGGTTTTTGTACATGCAGGTGGGGAGGATTACTACAATTCAGCGAATTTAGTGAGATTTACAAAATGAATTTAAGTAAAACGAAGAAATCCGACAGCTATCTGGTTTCAGTTTTCTTAGCTTGGTTTATTTCCCGATTCATAGTGATTGCAACCATGTGGTTCGCTGACTTATTCGCCTTGAACGAAGAGCGTGAGTTCACTTCGCAAGGTTTTCAATTATGGGATGCTGGTTGGTATCAGCAATTGATTTCCGTTGGATATAACCAGTTAGGCGAGGAAGCTTTTCGCTTTTTTCCCGGGTTTGTTTTCTTTGGTAAATTATTGAAGCCACTAGTTGGGGGGGATGCAGTTTGGGCTTCGGTGTTGATTGCCAACCTTTTCTCTCTCATCACGTTTATTTTTCTCTATCGGTTAGTCATAGCAGAGAATGGAAGCCCGAATCGAGCAAAGAGGACAGTTTGGCTTTTGGCTTTATCTCCCGCTGCCTTTGTCTTGGTGTGGGGTTACGCCGAGAGCTTCTTTATAGCTTTGACTCTTATAGTTTTCTTGGCTCTTAAAAAGCAGAACTGGAAAATGGTGGCACTTTTTACGTGTCTAGCAGGCCTGACGAGACCTACAGGGGCATTACTATCAATCGCTGTAGTAGCAGCACCAGGGTTTTCGGTTATTAGAAATGGCTTCAAGAACCGTTTCGAATGTTTGGTAGCTAGCTTTGGGGGCCCGATAGGGGTGCTCATTTTTCTTTTGTGGTCGAATTCGCAGAATGAAAAAAACTGGATCCCGTTCACCGTTCAGAAAGAACTTCGCGGTGGATTTGTTGACCCTATACGACGATTCATTAGCGGAGTTAAGGAAATAGTAGAACTAGACTCAGATGGTTTACATGTTCTAGTTGCTTTGGGTCTCGCCTTACTTTTAGTGACTGTTTGGAGAAATCTTCCTCGCCATTACTTTTCTTACGCTTTAGTTTCTTTACTGGTTGCTACGTCTGCTGAAAATTTGAACAGTTTAGAAAGATATGCAATGACAGCTTTTCCTTTTGTGATGGCTTTAGCGATCTTTTCGGAAAGAAAACATATTAAGAGAATGATTTATCCGGTCTCAGCTGTTTGTTTGGTAGTTCTTACAGCTGCATCATTCATGGGCCACTATGTTCCGTAGAAAGGTGCCGTAACGCGGAAACGACCCCAAGTAGCCTCCCGGCGAACCGGTTAACTCCTTGGAGTCGTTCCTATCGTTGCGTGCCACCAAATGGAAACTTCATAAGAAGTACCACTTCTGAATAAAAAACCTCGAAAGGTTTTTTATCCGAACATAAACTCAACTTCCCGTCAGGAGAAGAACTTATGCCTGGTAAACCATAAACTCTCAAGAGAGTTAACTAACAGGATCCTTTTGATACCGAAGCATCTAAAAAACCTGATTCGTTTGACACATCGAAACAAGATCCACTTAGTTGTTTTTGTTGTTCGTCAACAACTTCACAACTTTGTGCTGCAACTAAATGCAGACCTTGGATCGACTGAGGTGCTTATTGGTTAGAGGTAAAAGTCCGAAGACTTAAACGTTCCGACCAACTCGACACCTCAGTGCCTACGGCTGACTACTAATTCCCTAAGGAACCAGTGTGTCACGGTCCTCCCCAAACACTTAATGGACACTTTCCCGAGAGTTTGACGGTCCTCCGCCGGAACCAGCTTTCGCTTTTTCCAGGGGTGGTGTCGGTCTCGTCGGTTCCGATAACCACGCTATGTTTGGCGTGAAAGCATCTTGCCGGATCTTTTCTCCCGAGTCAACCTATTTTTAGGTATTCCCCAAAAGCTTCACTAATTTCCCCAGAGATTCTCTTTCTTTCCACATGCTGTCCACAGAAAAGAGTAAAATTCTAAAAATTTCAAGTACTAACTAATTAATAAGACTCCGCTGAGTAGAGCTCCGAGAGCAGCTAAAAGCCCTAATGCCCCTGTAGTTGCTCGCAGGCCAACAGATTTAGTTCTGCTATGTATCAGCGCAGAAGCACCCGAAGTGGCAACTAAAAGCAGTTTAACGAACAACGTCATTTGATAAGCAGAGTCTTTGGTTGATAATTCAACCGCAAAAATATTCCAGACTCCAGTGATCAAAGCGAGAACTAAAAAAGTCCAGGCAAAGCGTCCAAATCTTTCAGCAGCGAGACGAGGCGCATCGGGGCTAATTTTCCGTAGAACAGGCACAAGTGCTACCATCAACAGTTGGCCTCCAACCCAACCACAAATTGAAATGACGTGTAAGAAAATACGTACAGTGCTCATCTGGTACTCAACTCCATAATCCTCTTTGCAATAATGTTTCTTTCAATAAATCTGGTTTGTCGCTCATGATCCCGTCAACTCCAAGATCTAGAAGTCTGCTCATTTCCGTCGGATCATCAATAGTCCAAACATGAACTTGGAGGTTGTGTTCATGAGCAGCAACTACAAATTTCTCATCTACTAAAGTTATGCCGCTTTGACGTACAGGAACTTGAAGACAGTCGAAAGAAAACTTTGGTCTTCCTATCCCAAAATTTGAAGCTCTAAACCGGGCTACGCCTTTAGGACCAGCAGAAGTACAGGCTTTGTCTCCTATAAGGGTTTGGAAGTGTTTTATTCTTCGATCAGAAAAAGAGCCCACACAGACCCTGTCTAACGCTTTGTGTTTGAGTAATAAGTTTGCTAGAGGTTCAACAACTGCATCATGTTTTGGGTCAATGTTGACATTTAGCAGAGGGAATTCTTCAAGGATTTCTTCAAATAAAGGTATTGGATCACTTCCTCCAACACGTGCTTCTCGTATTTGGTTCCAAGTGAGGTCTGATATTGTTCCCGTCAAGTCAGTTACGCGATCAAGCTTTGTGTCATGAAATGCTATGACTACTCCGTCAGCAGTTAGATGCACATCGGTTTCAACATATTTGTAACCAATGTCAACGGCATGTCGAAAGGCTCGAAGAGTGTTTTCTGGCCAGTTGCCGGTTCCTCCGCGGTGCGCAAACGCAAGAAACGAATCAGAACCAAAAAAAGGGTGCTTACCAGTCACAAATAACACCTTACGGACCTAAAAGAAAAACCGGTCAGTTAATCGTATTCCAATAGAGTTTGTGACGGTAGCGTGGAAGATGTGACACGTAGAACAAAAATCATTGCAACCATCGGTCCTGCTTCAGATTCTGAAAAAATTTTAAGGGAAATGATCCAAGCCGGTATGGACATAGCCCGAATCGGATTAGCACATGGTACTTATGAATTAGCCGAAGAGCGAATACAAAGAATCAGAAAAATAGCTGCCGAAGAAAGTAAGCCTGTAGGAATTTTAATCGATTTGCCCGGCCCAAAAATACGAGCAGGGGACTTCGGTCAAGAACAACTAGAACTCAGAGAAGGAAGTCAAGTCGACTTAGTCGTGGGCGACCAGCAAAGTACCGAAAAAACGATCGAAATTGGTTATGACGAACTTCTGACTCACGTTAAAGAGGGTTCTGAATTAAATATCGGAGATGGCAGAGCTGTTGTAAGAGTTGATGAAAGCCTTAAAGACCGGCTAAAAGCGACTGTTATGCATGGAGGGGTGCTCTCCGGTCGACCTGGAGTCCATATCCCCTCAGATCAACTAACTTTGACTGCACCGACAGCGGAAGATATAGAGGCAGTCGATCGATTCATTCCTTTAGACATAGACATCTTGGCTTTATCTTTTGTTCGAACAGCACAAGATATAAAGCGATTGAACCTGCCGCCTCATCCTGAAGGTCCGCTTGTAGTAGCGAAGATAGAGACTCAAGCAGCTTTAGAAGATTTACCAGGAATAATTGATTCAGCGGGAGCGATTATGGTTGCTCGAGGTGACCTAGGTCAAGAGTATGGCATTGAAGGTTTACCGATGTTACAAAAAAATATCATCAAGGAATGCATTGCATCTGGTCGACCAGCAATAACAGCCACTCAAATGCTGGAAAGTATGGTCGATTCACCCGAGCCGACACGAGCAGAAGTTTCTGATGTTGCTAATGCAGTTTGGGATGGTTCAAGTGCTGTGATGCTTTCTGGTGAAACAGCGATCGGATCAGACCCAGTAAATGTAATATCCACTATGGGGCGGATTGTCGCTCGCGCCGATCAGGAATTTGATCACCGTGGCTGGGCTAACGACCTTGCCGAAATTCGCTTAACCAACAGAGATGTAGCAGAGACTTCTATAACTGATGCGATGACTTTAGCTACTTCGCGGGCAGTTGCTGAGTTAGGAATCAAAACTATTGTTTGCATATCTGGCTCGGGGTTCACTGTTCGTTCCATGGCTCGCTTTCGACCTTCAGCTCGAATACTTGGTTTGAGTAGTGATGAGCGGACAGTTGGACAATTAGCTCTCAGTTGGGGGACTGAACCGCGACATCTTTCTGTTGAAGGAACCATAGATGATCGTGTTGTAGCAGCATTGCGGTTGGCTCGCGACAATGGGGACCTAGAAACTGGGCAAATGGTTGCTGTTCTTGCTGGGACTAGTGATTCTTCAAGATCGACAAACGTTTTACGAATAGAGCGCGTTCCTCGGGATACTTGATCATCCTCATCTAGTTTGTTCTACATCTATTCACAATTTGGATTCTTGTCGACAGGAATTTGAACAGTTTGACCAAAAATATTACAAGAACAAGTTTCAACACAATCTGTAAGTTGGCTTCTTTGCTGCCATAGAGAAAAACTCAACCCAACAGCGAGAACGATCAACAAAGAGCGGAAAACTACTTTGCGAACGACTCGAAAGATCAGCCAAGTGCCGATAACCACTAAAACTATCGCACCTATGCTCAACCCTTTTAGGAGGTCAGGGTTAGCCCAAGAAGGTAGTTCTCCTAACTCTGGTATAACGGAAAGGTCAATAAAGTATGGACGCATCTTGCCATAATAGGTTGAGAAACACGCAATGTGGGATATAGGCCAAGAACTAGAATGACAATATGAAAAAAAATTTCCCTTTTGTGGGCGTAATACTTAACGGAGGGCGCAGTGAACGCATGGGGGTGAACAAATCAGGTCTTGTACTAGACGGTGTGGCGCTGCTTGAGTCGTCAGTAAGAAAACTTAGAGAAGCCTCTGCTTCTTCTGTCCTCATAGTTGGAAATGAGACACCTGAGGCTTTCAATTCCGAAGGGAAAGTGGTGAAAGATTCTTGGCCTGACGAAGGACCACTTGGTGGGATTCTGACTGCATTACAGTCTCTAAGAAGTAAAGATCTTCCCGTTTTAATCGTGGCTTGTGATTTCCCTGAATTAGAGGTGACAGAAATCCAACATTTAGTAATTTATGCCTATTCGCATCGTGACTCTATTATTGTTCCTTCTGTTCTAGGACGGAAGCAATGGATGCATGCGTGTTGGCCTGTTTCGGCAGAAGAACATCTTCGCAAGGCATTTTTAAAAGGTGAACGTGCTCCTCATAGAGCAGTTTCTGGACACAAAATAATAGTTTTAGAAAGGGAAATGAGTTCGGCTTATTTTGATGTAGACACTCCAGAAGATTTTGAAAAAGCTAAGAAAAACAAAGAGATCAGGAATCATAATGAAGAGAAGTAAACCTGGTTCAGACTTGGCGTCATCCGGGACGCAAGACTTCGATTATGTCGACGATCAAGAAGCCTTCGAAGTGTTGGTGGACAAACTCATCTCTGAGAAAAAGATTGCAATAGACACTGAGTTTCATAGAGAGCGTACGTACTATCCGAGCGTGGCTCTAGTGCAAATAGCGCATTCAGGCGGTATTTCTCTGATAGATCCGCTAAAAATAGATCTAGAGAAACTGACAGAACTCTTAAACAGTGAAGTCCTCATAGTCATGCATGCCGCTAGTCAAGATCTTGAAGTATTTCAACATGTTTGTGGCGCAGCTCCGAAACGCCTGTTCGACACTCAAATAGCAGCTGGGTTTATCGGAATGTCCACTCCCTCTTTGTCTTCTCTGTATGAAAAGCAACTGGGGGTTGTAATCAAGAAAGAAAGCCGTCTAACAGATTGGATGGCTCGACCACTGAGTGCTTCACAACTTGAATATGCCGCAAACGATGTTCGTTATCTTCTGAAAATCTATGAAAAAATAAGAATGGACCTAGCTGAACGAGGAAGAACGGCATGGGTAGAGGCGGAATGTTCTCTTCTTTTAGAAAGAGAAAAAGGACGCCGAGAACCATATGAAGCCTGGAGAAAGATAAAAGAAGGAAAAAACTTACGGGGTAACGCTCTGAACAATATTAGAGCACTAGCGGCATGGAGGGAAACAAAAGCTGCAAACTTGAATATTCCTGTACGTTATGTTTTTCCTGATTTAGCACTAGTGGGAGTAGCTCAGCAGGAGCCCAAAGACATCAAATCTCTCGAGAGTATTCGTGGCGTTGAAACACGCCATTTGAAAAACTCTTTTCCGAAAGAAATCTTTTCTGCACTTCAAAACGCCAAAGATCTACCTTCACTCCCACAAAAAAAGAAGCAAGAAAGAGACAAGAATAATGATTTGAGAGCTGGCGTCACTCTTGTTTCTGCTTGGGTGTCACAAGCAGCGCGCCAATTAGATCTTGACCCAACAATTCTCGGCACACGGTCAGACATAGAAGCATTAGTTCGTGGTGATGGTGATGCAAAAATGAGTACTGGGTGGCGGAATGAAATAGTCGGAGAGTCGGTGAGAGAATTACTGCAAGGAAAAGCGACTCTAGCGTTTGACGGAGAAGAAGGTTTAGTTCTTGAGCGTAGAGAAAAAAGATAAACTAGTAGTCCACATACTTTAAAAAATGATCGTTAAAGTATTAGAAACAATAAGCAGATATCAGGAGTGGCGTGGTGAAAAAAGGACGGCATCGCAGATTTGAAGAAGCACGGGCATTGAAGCGCAGCGAAGATCTCGATATTGACTCAATCTTTGAAAGTCTCTCTACAGAAGAAGAGAAAGAAAACGTCTCAGCAGCACATGCAGCTTGGGCTGAAGAATTTGAAGAAGAAATAGAAGAAGAAATAGAAGAAGAAACAGCGTAAGGGTTATTTAACCGCCAGTTTCGTCAAGTATTTCATCCAGTTTCAAAATGTCCTCTTCGTAAACGACGCCTATAAAACCGGCGTCGTTGTCTACTACAGCTAAAACGTCAATTTTTGAACTCTCCATGGCAGCGACTGTGTCGCGAAGAGACCAAGAGGGACGAGCTACAGGTAGATCGCTTCTAACAAGCTCCGAAACAGGTGTTTCATCCCATAACGCACGATCAATTTCAGACAAGTCGGAAAGACTTATCATTCCAAGGTATTTATCCTTGTCAACGACAGGAACAGAACGCTGCCGCCTGCCTAAAACATGTAAATAGACAAACTCAGAGGTAGTTGCATCCGGTGGAACAGTTAGGACATCGGTAGTTAGAGCAGAAGTGATCGGCAAAGTAAATCGACGTTCAAGGTGGCCTAGTCGCATGCTTTGCTGATGCTCAGCAACAGAAGATTTACCTCCCACTACCTGGCTAACAGCCGCGGCTATAAGAGCAGGAACCACAAAAGAAGCTCCGGTGGATTCAGCAACAAACATCACAGCAGCTATTGGAGCTTTGTATCCAGCTCCAAGAAAAGCGGCTAATCCGAGTGTCGGATACAGTCCAGGTCGTTCAGCCTGCAAGAGTTGTCCAGTAAATTGCCCAAGAATCACACCCTGCACCGCAAGAGGAATGAAAAGCCCTCCAACACCACCTGCACCCAGTGTCACGACCGTAGCGGCGAGACGCATCCCAAAAAGAAGAGCGATGAGTCCTAAACCGTGATTAGGACTAACGACCCAAGACATGGCTTCCTGCCCTGGGCCAATAGTGAGTGGTGCATCAAAAACTAAGTCAGCCCAGAGAGCCAACAAGGCAAGGATGCAACCGCCGAGCAAAATTCTTGGCAAGAAACTTTCCGATTTAGATTGAGACTTGGCCCAACGAACTAACCACGCCATTGAACGCCCACCAATTCCAGCTCCAATTCCAATGACAAAAGCTCCGAGCAAGTCACCAGTTTCAACGCCACCAAACATTGCGGTTAGGTCGTTTGCAGTAAACCACATTTGATCACTGTCCGCGCCGAGACGGAAATGTGGATCATCTAGGAAAGGAATGACAGCACCATGGCCAATGAGGTTTATGTAAGTTACATAACTAGTAGCAGCAGCAAGGAGGGAAGGAAGTAGGGCTTTGCGGTTCACATCGTCCCGATAGGGTGCCTCTAGAGCGAATAGAACTCCGGTAGCGGGAGCTTGAAATACGGCAGCCACTCCAGCAGCAGCACCAGCAGTAAGAAGAATTTTTACATCTTCTTTCCTTAACCAGTTTTGAAAACGATTTCGAACAGTAAGTCCAGTGACTGATCCGGCATAAATTGAAGGGCCTTCCAAGCCGAGGGATCCCCCAAAGCCAATAGTGGCTATACCGGCGAGAAGTTTCGCTGGTAACTCGCGTACTGAAAGACGGGGATTTCTGTCATGAAAAGCGCGTACAAATTCGTCAGAAGTTGATGGAGAAGCTTTTCCACCTAGGTATCTAAGAATTAAATGGGCCAAAATAAGCCCAACTCCCGGAGCAATAATAATTTGCCAACGTGTCAAACTTTTTACATGCTCAAGAACTATTGAATCGGCAAGAGTTTCGAATCCAGCTATCAATAGCGCCACTAGAAATCCTGTGATTACAGCAAGCGCTAAGACAGGGGTGTCACCTCTGCTGGCAAAAGTTTTAAGACGATTCACTTATCATTCATACCGTTTTTGTCAGGTCAATACTCGTTCTTCTAGAAAGTAATCAGAAAGACTTTGTTCAGTACTGGGAGAGTGAGTAAGAGGAGGCATCAGTCACATAGAACTAAGATGATCAAGTGGCAAATAAGTTCTTTAAAAAAAAGGTCCATTCAAAGCAGGACGACCAATTATTCAGAGAGCTTTGTCGCAATATCGGATCTGAACGAGTCAAGCGTGATGGAGCATCTCAACTTTTATATAGCCGAGATGGATCAGCGTTTCCTGGGGGTATTCCAGGGATTGTCTGTTTCCCAGAGACAACACAACACGTTGTTGACTGTATCAAGGCAGCTAATCGACACGACCGATCTTTTGTACCGCGTGGCGCGGGAACAGGATTAGCTGGTGGGGCCGTTCCTTGTGACGCTCCATTAGTGATTTCCACAACAAAGATGAACTCCATTCTCGAAGTAAATTATGAAAAACAATTCGCTTGGGTTGAGCCGGGAGTTGTGAACTTAGACCTTACGAAAAGCTTAAGTGAATTTGGATTTCATTTTGCTCCTGATCCTTCAAGTCAGCAATCCTGCACTATTGGGGGGAATGTAGCAAACAATTCCGGCGGCCCGCACTGTTTAGCTTACGGGGTCACAAATGCTCATGTTTTAGCAGTAGAAGTAGTACTGCCCGATGGAACGCTCGTTCAATTAGGTGATATCGATGGACATATGTCGGGGTATGACCTGCGCGGGGTATTTGTTGGAGGGGAAGGCACACTTGGCATAGCAACACGCATAGCAGTGAAACTCACACCAAATCCACCAACAATCTGCACTTTGTTACTTGACTTCATGGATGTAGCAGACGCCGCTAAAACAGTTAGTGCCATTATTGCCGCAGGAATAGTGCCTGCTGCAATGGAAATGATGGATAAACGCATAGTGAAAGTTGTTGAAGAATTCGTAAAAGTCGGATATCCCACTGATGCTGCAGCGGTTTTAATAATTGAAATTGACGGGCTGTCCGATGGAGTAAGACTTGAAACTGAACAGATTAAAAAAATCAGCCTTGACTGCGGTGCTCGGTCAGTTCGCGTAGCGTCTTCAGACATAGAGCGCGAGAAGATATGGAAAGGACGTAAAAGTGCTTTTGGTGCTGTTGCTCAAGTCCAGCCAGGTTATTACTTGCACGACACCGTAATACCAAGAACAAAATTGGTAGAGGTTTTAGAAGAGGTGTATGAGATAGCAAACAGGTATGAGTTAATAGTCATGAATGTTTTTCACGCAGGAGATGGAAACCTTCACCCACTTTTGTTATTTGATCCACAAGAACCGGGAGTCATGGACAGAGTCCTTTTAGCAGGGGAAGAGATTGTTCAAGTTTCTCTTGATGCTGGGGGAGTGTTGTCCGGGGAACATGGAATTGGCCTTGAGAAAAAAAGATTTATGGAAAACTTTTTTTCAAAAGAAGATTTAGCTGCCCAAAAGTTAGTTAAAGATGCTTTTGATCCGGATGGGCGGGCTAACCCGTTCAAAGTTTTACCGAGTGGAGCGAGCTGTAGTGAGGTTAATCATCTAAGCCAGTTACCTGATGGAGCTTGGGTATGAATGACTTGAAGAAGTTTAAAGAAGATGTCGGGAAGGAGGGCTTTGTAGCTGTGGTTGGAGGTAAGACACATTGGGAAGTTGGCGGTGCCCTTAATGAAGACATACGTCTAGTATTTGCTCCAACAGGAATAGATGCTTTTGATCCTTCCGAAATGACGGTAAGCGTTAAAGCAGGTACAAAGCTCAAAGATTTAGACCAAGAACTAGCACGACACGGACAAGAAGTATGTTTAGAAGGCTTCTTGGAAACAACTGTTGGTGGAGCTCTCATGGTCGGTCGTGATGGAATTAGGCGTAACCGGATTGGCTCAGTCCGCGAAACATTGCTACAAGCAGAATATGTCAACGCACAAGGGGAATTAATAAAAGCAGGAGGTCCAACAGTAAAAAACGTGACTGGCTACGATCTTTGTCGTCTGCTGGTTGGATCATTAGGCACACTTGGCTTGATAGGTAGAGTTATTTTACGTACGCGTCCCCGACCAGAAAAAAGTGTTTGGCTTCAAGGCGAGCTACGCCCTGAAGAAGTCCGCCGTATGTGTTTTCAACCTTCCTCTCTTTTGTGGGATGGAGAAGCGACTTTTGTTCAACTAGAAGGCTATGGAATAGACGTTGATTTGGAAGTATCTCAATTGAAAAGCGTTGGGTTTGAAGAGAGGGGAAACGAATGTCCAATCAAGGTTCCGCGATTTCGACATAAATTTAGTAATAGGTCATGCTTAGATGGAGGGGTTGCAGATATTCATAGTTCCATTCTTTATACAAATACAGAAGCCTCAATACCGCAGTATCCAGAAGAAGTGCTATGTCTTGGAGCCAAAGTTCGCGACACGTTTGATCCGACAGGGCGTTTGAACCCTGGACGTGATCCCTACAAGGCGGGACCATGAGCACTTCTCTGGGTTTAAACAAAAATCATTTAGTAGCTTGTATTTCTTGTGGGCTCTGCTTGCCTCATTGCCCGACGTATCTAGTGACTCAAGACGAGAGTCGTTCTCCGCGAGGTCGCATAAGCCTCATGAGCGGCGTGGAAAGTGGCTTGATGTCTTTAAGTGAAGAAGTAGTTGAGTCCATGGACACTTGTGTTCAATGTTTAGGATGTGAGACAGCGTGTCCATCTGGTGTTCAGTACGGAACGCTGATTGATCAGACTCGAGAAATTCTCCACAGTCAACGTAAATTAGGTTTTCGCTTGAGAGTCGGGTTGTGGATTCTTTTACATATGAAAATTTTGGTTATCGGAAGCTGGACCTTAGCTTTCATCCAACGCCTGAGGTTGATACCAAAACAAATTCTTCCAATTCCTAAGAAGATTCCGTTCCGTGGTGGTAGATATAGGCAGCACACTGATCCTGAAGTAGTCCTTTTCACTGGTTGTGTAATGGATACATGGTTTTCGCAAATACATGAAGCAGCCCTCTCTGTCCTTGACTCAATAGGTGTCACATATATGGTCTCTGGAAAAGAGACCGGATGTTGTGGAGCACTTCATAACCATGCCGGCCTTCGCTCAACGGCAAAAAAACAAGCACTTCACGTCATTTCAACATTACCAACAGAGTTGCCGATTCTCGTAGATTCCGCTGGATGTGGAGCAGCCCTAAAAGAATACGGGAGTCTCTTAGGTACAAAAGAAGCAGAAGATTTTTCAGCAAGAGTTTATGACATACATGAATGGTTAGTAAGAGACTCAAAATGGCAAGAATCTCTATCAACTAAAAAAGAAACTCGTGGACAAGTAATCGTTCAGGACCCATGCCATCTTCGCCACGCTCAACAGACCCATATCCATGTTCGTGAACTATTGGAGCCTTTTGTCGACTGTCTTGAGTTGGACGATGAAGGACTTTGCTGTGGTGCAGGGGGGGCATTTTCAGTAAATCAACCAAAATTGGCTAAGGAAATAAGAGAGCGCAAGTTGCAATCAATAAAACGTGCAGGAGACCACGTAGTAGTAAGTGCTAATCCGGGATGCATGATTCATCTAGAATCAGCAGGAGTTGAAATATTGCACCCAATTCAAGTGGTGGCAGAATCCGTAGGCGGTACTAAAACTCATGAATAGTTCGTATGAATCACTCCAAGAAAGACTCCGTAGTATTTCCGATGAAATTGCTGATTTAGCGATGGGTGATATTAGAAATTCAATTGAAGAAGGTCAGAAGAAGACTTCAGATGTCGAAAAAAGACTTACTAGAGCGCGCCGCGCAATAGAGAAGGCTATCCATCTCTTAGGAACAGAGAAAGATGACTTTATTTGATGGCATAGTCATTCAGTGAATCAATTAAGAGACGTAACCGTGATTGCGAAGATTGGTTATATCGAAAAGCAATTCGGTCAAGACCTAAAAAATCTGAATCTTTCACCTCTGATTGATCCGGACTAATTCTCTCAATTGACCCAGAGAGAAGAAGGTCGCTAAAAGAAAGATTAAGTGAAGCCAACTCATTGTCGCTCACAGCTCTGTTTAAACGAATAATAAGGCGATCTTTCGCGTAGCGCATTGAGTGATAAGTGGAATAAAAGTGACACAAATGATCAGCTGCAGCTTCTGGATCTTTGTATACATGCATAAGTGAAAGATCGTTCTCGCTGATTAAGCCACCATCAAGAAGTTCTAGTCGAACGAAATCTATCCATCGGTCCCAATAGGTACTTCCGGGCGGATCTAGTAAAACAACTGGAGTGAGAGGAGATTTCCCTGTCTGCATAAGAGTTAGAAGTTCAAATGCTTCGTCCATAGTGCCAAATCCGCCTGGGAGCAGAGCGTAGCCATGTGTTTCTTTCATGAAAATTACTTTTCTAGTGAAGAAATATTTGAAGTTGATGAGTTTTGGATCATCAGCAATAAATTCATTGGCGGAAGATTCAAATGGCAGTTTGATATTGATGCCAAACGAACGTTCTTTACCAGCGCCTTCTAATCCAGCAGCCATTATTCCTGGTCCGGCACCTGTCATGACCATCCAGCCTTTTTGGGCCATAGCTGCACCAAATTCCCGAGCACTAACGTAAGCAGGGTCTCCGGCAGAGATCCGAGCTGAACCAAAGAGAGTCGCTTTTCGTTCCGAGCGGTAAGGCGCAAAAACACTGAAAGAATGCCGGAGTTCCTTTAACGCGCTATTAGTAAGTTTCAATTCGCCGCGGTTGACGTCCTCGAGACTAAGGCGCACTCCGGAGACTAAAAGTTCAGCAATTAAATCTGCGTCTTCTGAAGGTAATTCTTTTAGAAGTTCAACTATTTGTAAGTCAAGTGATTGAACTCCGGTCCGATAGTTACTTAAATTCATAATCAAAGATTAGAGCACCAAGGAGATAAAGGTCTTAACCATTGGTCACAGGGATTAAAATGCGGCCATCTTCTTTTCGAGTTACTTCAAGACGCAAGTTTTGGTTCAGTTGCTTATAAAGAGTGGTTCTTTGCACGAGTTTCCTCCCTAAAGGATTCACTAATGCCGCTAGATCAGATTCGGAAACAATTTGTCCATGGTCAGCGCCCGCGGCGCGAGAAATATTTTCATCTATAAGAGTTCCGCCAAGATCATTAACTCCCGCTTGAAGGAGTTGTTCAACTCCTTCAAATCCAATCTTCACCCACGAGGCCTGAATGTTATCTATCAAACCATGGTAAGTAATACGAGCAACAGCGTGCATTAGTAAAGTTTCTCGGAAGGTTGGGCCTCGACGAGATTTATGTTGTAAATAAATTGGTGAAGCCATATGCACAAACGGCAAACCAACAAATTCTGTGAAACCACCAGTCTCTTTCTGTAAGTCTCGACAAACCAAAAGATGATCAGCCCAATGTTGTGGTCTCTCAATGGAACCAAACATAATTGTTATGTTGGATCGAAGGCCGACTTTATGAGCGGTACGATGCGCTTCTAACCATTCTTCTGTATTGATTTTGTCAGAACACAACTCTTCTCTAACCTCGTCAGAGAGTATTTCTGCCGCTGTCCCGGGCAGAGTTTTAAGACCGGCATCGCGGATACGTTCAAGGTAACTTTCAAGCGGTTCATCAAGTCTTGCAGCCCCCTCGGTTACTTCTAGAGCAGTAAAACCATGAATATGCATATCTGGAACAGCATCTTTCACGGTCTTTGTGACATCTATGTAGTAATTGCCATCAAAATCAGGATGGATGCCGCCTTGTAGACAAACTTCAGTAGCCCCCATTCTTGCAGCATCAGCGGCGCGTTGAGCAATCTCATCTAATTCAAGTAAATACGGGCTACCTCTAAGATTTAAAGAAAGAGGACCCTTTGAAAATCCGCAGAATTTACATTTGTAAGTACAGACGTTTGTGTAGTTGATATTTCTATTTGCGACCCAAGTAACAGTATCTCCTACCGCAGACCGCCGTAACTCATCTGCCACTTCTGCTATAGCAGAGACCTCGCGACCACGAGCGGCAAATAGGCAAAGAATTTCCTCTCTTCCTACTTCTTCCCCGTTGAGAACCCCATTGAGAACTTCTCGCAAACGACCAGTGATATTTGAAGTACCAGGAACTAAAAGGGGAGGGGAGTAAGGGGCTCCGGAATACCAAGTGGAAGAAGTAGATGTTTGTACGCTCAAATCTTCTTTAAGGTCTTCTTTTGACATTGGTGCAAAGAACGGCCCAGGATCATTTCTCGCTAATCCATGACTATCAGATCTATCCATGATCGCAAAATGAAGATTTTTGTCGAACCACCTATCAGGAGATACAACATATTCCGGGTGAGCAGTTAGGCGAGGAGAGAGCTCAAAGCCACGTTCTTCAGTGAGGTCACGCAACTTATTAAGAGAGGGCCATGGCCTTTCAGGATTGACATAGTCGGAAGTTACCGGAGAAACCCCACCCCAATCATCCACTCCGGCTTCAATTAACTGTTGAAAGTCATCGGAGAGGTTGGGTGGAGCTTGGATATGTATATCAGAAGGAAGAACAACTCTCGCTAATGCGATCGCGTCAAGGTACGTATCGGTTGGGCAAGCAGGAGACCGATGCATAGCAGTTCCGGCTTTTGGGAGAAAGTTTTGAACAATCACTTCTTGTACATGGCCGTGACGTTGATGCGACTCACTAATGGCCTGTAGCGCTTCGATTCGATCTTGTCGAGTTTCGCCGATCCCAACAAGGATTCCCGTAGTAAAAGGAATTGAAAGCTCTCCAGCTATTTCAAGGGTTGCTAATCGTCGGTCAGGTTCCTTATCAGGAGCACCTCGATGACAATCAAGTTCCGCTAAAGACTCAATCATCATCCCTTGAGAAGGAGCGAAAGGTCGGAGTTTCATTAGGTCGGAACGATCAAGCGCTCCTGCATTTGCGTGGGGCAACAGGCCGGTTTCTTCTAGAACTAACTCAGCCATTTTCGCAAGATAGTCAACGGTTGAGCCATATCCATTTTTCTTAAGCCATTCGGTGGCTGCTGGATAACGCAATTCCGGTTTTTCCCCCAAAGTAAAAAGAGCCTCATGGCAACCAACAGAAGCTCCGCGACGAGCAATATCAAGAACTTGCTCGGGAGAAAGAAAAGGTGACTCTAAACGAGCTGGAGGTTGAGCAAAAGTACAATAACCACATTTGTCTCGGCATAACATTGTCAAAGGTATAAATACTTTAGGACTGTAGGTAATTAAATTTCCGAAACTCTCAAAGCGTTTAATTCTCGCTTTCGAAAAGAGTTCATCACCCAGTGGAAAAGATTTCATAGGTGATGCCTTCTTCCCGGTCCAGATTTACTACGAATTTTCTTAGGAGGAACAGTTTGAGCACAAGACGGACAACTCACTGAGTGCTGGAGCGGGGTGTCACATTCACCATGAACTAAAACAGTTGGAGGGCCTTCAGTAGCGCACCAAGTATCACCCCAGTGCATCAAAGCAACGAGAGAAGGCGAAAGGTCTAATCCCTTGGAAGTCAACCGATAATCGTGGCGTGTGGGCCGATGCTGATAAGGAATCCGGACCACGATGTCATGTCCCACTAATTTATTGAGTCTGTCACTGAGAAGGTTTCGAGCTATTCCTAAATTTTTTTGCAAGTCCTCAAAACGACGGACACCTTTAAAGAGGTCTCGCAATATGAGAAGGGTCCATCGATCGCCAATGGTGTCTAATGTTGCGGCAATTGAACAATCAAACTTTTGTCGGTCTTGTTCAGTTTTGTTCTGCATTGCGTTACTTTATCAGTAAGTAGCAAAATAAAACTTACTCGGTGAATCTTGTTAAAAAGAGGAAGCTTTCGTCGCGAGACTTTGAATCAAATTCTCAAAAGAACTTATGAATGAATCAATTCCTTCTGTTTCTAAAACGTCACCTACATCTTCAAAGTCAATACCAAGCGATGTTATTTCAGCCAGAATTTGCTCCGCTTTATGACAGCTCAGGTCAACAGTTCGAGCGACAGAACCGTGGTCTTCAAAAGCTTCAATTGTGTTATTTGGAAGGGTGTTTACGGTGTCAGGCCCAATGAGGGTATCTACGTAGAGGGTGTCTAAATAATCTGGGTTTTTGGTCGAGGTGGAAGCCCAAAGTGGTCTTTGCACTCGAGCTCCGCGGGATTCAAGAGCTTCCCATCGTGGTCCAGAGAAAGTCTTTTTGAAGAGAGAGTAGGCAACTTGGCCTAGAGCCACAGCAGCCCGCCCTTTTAATTCCTCGGATCTCTGGCTGCCTATTGAGTCAAGTCTTTTATCAACTTCGGTATCGGTACGACTAATAAAGAAAGAGGCAACAGAGGAAATATGTGAAAGGTCACCAGAACAGTTTTCCAACCCTGAGATGTATGCCTCCATCACTTCGATATAGCGAGACAGAGAGAATATGAGAGTTACGTTGACACTCCTTCCCTCTGAAATCATAGTTTCAACAGCTGGAAGGCTTTCTCTGGTTGCCGGAATTTTTATCAGCACATTCGGTTCATCTATTCGATTATGAAGAGAACGAGCCGCATTTAGCGTGTCGGAAGTTTCACGAGCAAGCCTGGGATCAACTTCAACAGAAACAAATCCGTCGGAACCTTTGGAGGAATCGAAAACAGGTTTAAGAACATTTAACGCTCCAAGAATGTCAGATATAACTAACTCCCAATAGCATTCTGTAACACTTTTCCCATCAGCGATAAGTTCTTTGAATTCTTGGTCGTAGTCGTCAGTGTCTGTCATGGCCTTCTCAAAGATGGACGGATTTGAAGTGACGCCTCGTACTCCCTTAGTTACCCAATCTTCTAACTCACCTGAATGAAGCCAACTACGTTTCAAATTATCCAACCAAGGGCTCTGTCCTTCTTCCTGGAACAGGTCAGTTAGCCGCGTCAAGTTCGTGTCACCTTTGCAGCAAGTCTTGTACTGCTGCGACTAAGGAGGTCGCACTGATACCTAGGTTCTCCATTACTGTTTCTCCAGGCGCAGAAGCCCCAAAACGGTCGATTCCAATTTGGGTATCAGACCACTGATGCCAACCAAAGGTGCTACCAGCCTCAATAGAAATAGTGGGAGTTTCTTTCGGAAGGACACTGGATTGATAGTTTTCATCTTGTTGAGCAAATAATCCCATAGACGGCATTGAAACCACTCGAACGTTAATCCCTTGATTGTCTAATATTTCAGATGCTTCAATGGCAACACTTACTTCACTACCAGTTCCAATGATTACAACTTCAGGAGCGTGTTCTGGTTCAGAGAGAATGTAGGCACCTTTAGAAATTTTTTCAATGTCATCTGTTCCTTTTAATACTGGAACATCTTGGCGTGTAAGAATCAATCCTGTAGGGCCCGGAGTGTCTATAGCGATCGTCCAAGCAGCTGCAGTTTCGTTTGCGTCAGCTGGGCGAAATAGTTGGAGATTAGGCATTGAACGTAAGGAGGAGAGGTGTTCGACAGGCTGATGAGTTGGGCCATCTTCACCAACACCCACTGAATCATGGCTCCAAACGAAAATATTTTTGGCATTACTTAAAGCCGCAAGACGAACGGCACCACGCATGTAGTCAGCAAACACGAAGAAGGTTCCGTTCACGGGAATGAAACCACCATGAAGGGCTAACCCATTACAAATTGCTCCCATAGCATGTTCTCGAACACCGAAATAGATTTGCCGCCCTTCTGGGCATTCGTAACTTTGAACCCCAAGTCCCTTCAAAGTAGTTCCGGTGTTCCCTGTCAGATCTGCGCCGCCCCCTACAAGACCAGGAACAAATTCTGACAAAGTCTGAAAACAAGCGTTTGAGGCTTTTCTTGTGGCAACAGAATCTCCGACACTCCAACTTGGTACGTGGTTCTGCCATCCCGAAATACCAGTGTTGGCTTGGCAAGCGTTCCAAATTTCAGAATTCTCTAAGTCTTCTCCTTGACGCTTTTCCCAATCATTTCTAGCTTCAGAACCTTTACTGCCAGCGGCCCGATAGAAATCAAGAACTTCTTCTGGGCAATAAAAAGACTCATCTCCGGGAATGCCCATCCGCTTCTTTGTTTCAGTAATCTTTTCATCTTTGAGGGAGTAGCCATGCACGTCTGGAGTATCTATGTCCGGAGAAGGAGAGCCAATGTGGGTTCGGAGAACTATAAGAGACGGTTTATCTTCAATCGATTTTGCTAAAAGAAAAGCTTCTTCAATAGCATCTAGATCTTCGCTTGATTCTCCAAGGTCAATCACCTGCCATCCATACGACTCAAATCGTTGCACTGCATTATCTGACAGAGCTAATTCTGTAGGTCCATCAATGGAAATATGATTGTCGTCATAAACTCCGATAAGTCTTCCGAGTTGCTGATGACCAGCGAAAGAAGCAGCTTCATGACTTATCCCTTCTGCAAGATCACCATCTCCACAGAAAAAATAGGTGTAGTGACAGCAGAAGTTTTCTCCGAATCTTGCTCGAAGATTACGTTCAGCTAGTGCCATGCCTACTGCATTAGCAATTCCTTGTCCAAGCGGCCCTGTAGTTACTTCAACTCCTGCAGTATGCCCAGCTTCAGGATGTCCGGGAGTCAAAGAGCCCCACTGGCGAAACTCTTTTATGTCTTCAATGGTTAATCCGTGCCCTGTGAGGTAGAGCATGGAATACAAGAGAATTGATGCATGTCCCGCAGAGAGAACAAATCGATCACGATCAGGCCATAAAGGATTAGCAGAATCATATGTCAATACACGGCTCCATAAAACATGAGCCAGAGGAGCGAGGGCCATCGCTGTTCCTTGATGACCGGACTTAGCTGCATGTGGAGCATCCATACTGATGCCCTTGATTACGTTTATTGCAAGATTTTCTATTTCATTAGTAGTCATAAAATATTCGGTTCAAAATCGAAGTACTGAGGGTCACATTATCCGAGAGAACGCTTGAAGTGGGTTTTCATATAGCGCTGCATCACAAAGACCTTACCGGTCATCTAATATGTAAGAAGTGATACGTAGATTTGTCTTCCCTTTGGTTCTGGCTGTACTGGCGATTGGATTATTTCTTCAATCAAAAGCCGCAGACGAAGATGCCAATCGACCTTCTCTGGTGGCGTCAGAACCCGCGCCTCCACGGTTGTCAACTCCGCTACTTTCAGCGCGTCGTCTCCCAGAACATTTACAAACTCCAGAAGCCAACAGACGATTAGTGGCAAGCCTAAATGAAAGTATTAGTTCTTTGCCAGAAGAAAGCTGTTTCGTGGTTTCTGAAGGAGGGGAGCAACGCTACGACTATCGGCCTGCATCTGCGTTAATACCCGCAAGTACCGAAAAACTAATAACTGCTGTCGCAGCATTAGAAGAATTGGGCCGAGATTATAAATTCACTACTCGGATTTTTGCTCAAAGCACACCGACAGATGGAGTTATTGACGGAAATATTTGGCTTGTTGGCGGCGGGGATCCTCTGGTGATGACTTCAGATTACGCTCAACGTTATTTAGATGACCTCACTTATACAGACCTAGAAAGCCTCGCTGATCAGATCATAGAAGCTGGAGTGAATACAATCACGGGAGCAGTAGTTGGAGACGAAAGTTACTTCGATGAAATACGGTGGGTTGAGTCTTGGCCAGAAAGATTCCGTGCAGGTGCACAGAATCAAACAGGCCCGTTAAGCGCTCTCTCGGTTAATGACGGGTTTACAAATTGGGATACAGAGAATACGGCTAACTCGCTAAATACACCTGCAGCAGAACCTGCTCAATTTGCAGCAGCATTATTTGATGACTTACTTGAGGAGAGGTCTGTTCAAATTTTTCGCAGTGCTTACGCCGAGTCAAAACCAGTTGATGCGATCGTTGAACTGGCTGTTCTTGAGTCTCCACCCGTTTCAGAAATAGTGAAACAAATGCTTCAGACAAGCGACAATACCACTGCAGAGATCCTTGTGAAAGCCATAAGTGCTGGCTCAGGAGTCACCGGATCAACTAGTTCTGGAAATCAGATCATCCAACAGGTAGTTGAGACTCTGACAGGCAGGACTGGCTCAACAGTTGTTTCTGATGGTTCTGGTTTGGATCCAAGTAATAGAACCACTTGTTCTGTTTTGGTCGACTTATTTGAAATAGAAAGCTTCTCGGCTGACCTATATGACGGTTTGGCAGTTGCGGGAGAATCAGGAACTTTAAGAAACCGTCTTACTGGTTCTTCTGCAGAAGGGCGACTACTAGCTAAGACAGGTACGTTGAACGACTCAAAGAGTTTGGCTGGGGTTGTGCACACTTTAGAAGACAGAACGTTGACTTTCGCTTTGATTTCAAATGCTGACCCGATGCCATCAGACATCATGGATTTGCATGATCAACTTATCTTAGATCTAGTTGCTTACCCGACAGGTCCGCCTCTTAGCCTCTTGATTCCATTACCTGTTGTAGCGACCAACTGAACCAGGGTTCGCTTGTGTGACGAATATTTGAGAAAATAACGACTCGCCTCTACAGAGGAACGCTACACACAACGGCTTTCAGTTCTAGGCAATTACTAAGTAGACTGGGACTAATAAGTAGGAGAAAGGCCAACTTATGCGAGTAGCAGCGATTCAAGATTCACCGGCTTATTTAAATCGGACAGCAAGTCTAGATCTCGTTAAAGAAAGAATTACTGAAGCAGGAGAAGGAAACGCAGACTTAATAGCATTTCCAGAAGTTTTCGTGCCTGGTTATCCAGTTTGGATTGATGTCACGAATGCCTCTGCTTGGGAAAAACATGATCAGCAAGAAGCATTTGCCCGTTACCTAGAACAGTCGGTTGATTTAGGTAGTTCAGAATTCTTTGAAGTTGTTGAAACAGTTAAAGCCTCTGGTGCTTTCACCTATTTAGGTGTAGTTGAGAAAGCCGCTTCAGGCGGTTCCGTCTATTGCTCCTTAGTCGCTATAGACCCAATAAAAGGAATAGTTAGCGTCCATCGGAAACTAAAACCAACTTATGGGGAGCGACTGGTTTGGGCAGACGGAGATGGCGCAGGCCTAGTAGCTCATGAACACAAAGGTACACGAGTGACTGGTCTTAATTGCTGGGAGAACTGGATGCCCTTAGCGCGTACAGCGATGTATGAAACCGGCTCACATATACATATCGCGGCGTGGCCCGGGTCAGTAGGGCTAACCGAAGACATCACTCGATTTGTCGCTAAAGAAGGGCGTTTGTTTGTCATAAGTGTCGGCGCAATCTATGACTCAACGATGATTCCTGATGACTTTCCACTTAGGAACCAACTAGGAATAGACGACAAGTACCACAATGGAGGAACTTGCATAGCTGGACCAGATGGCCAATGGATAGTAGAACCAAACCGTGGAGAAAAAACAATTATTTGGGCAGATCTTGATCTCAGCGAAGTAGCCCGACAACGCCAAAATTTTGATCCAACCGGTCATTACAGCCGACCAGACGTCTTACGCCTTCAAGTAAACAGCGAACGACTCGCCCCTTAGATAACTACTTGTTATTAGGAGCCCGCAATCGTTCCAGATAACGTAGATATACCATGAGTAAGAAGAACACTACAGAAGACACCGTCGGGCTCTTTCAGCAGTATTTCCGGCAAGAAATGATTGACCCGCTACGCACTATCGGGCGTTTCTTGGCTTATGGAATCACAGGTTCAATACTTATTGGAACAGGCTTAGTTCTTCTTGCGGTAGGAACGTTACGCGGTCTACAAGCTACAGAAGTATTTGAAAAGTGGTGGTCATGGGCTCCCTATTGTATTTCTGCGGCAGCTTTAATCGCTGTCTCCTTCTTAGCGCTGCATCAAATCAAAGAAAAATAACATCTTATGACTAATGAAATCACCCGAGAAGATCTCGCAAAAAGCTTAGGGGAAACTCTAGGAGAAGCAGAAAATCGAATACCAGGAGGCAGGAATTCAGTTTTAGCCGGAGTAGCGCTAATTGGATTATCAGCTCTAACTATTGCATATTTTCTCGGACGAAGAATAGGTCAACTAAAATCCACAATAGTTGAAATTCGCCGGATATAAAATGCCTTTCTCTTATACCAAAGCACTGAGAAAAGGATTCATGAAAGGGATTTTCGGAGGACATCGCGGATGGCAGGTCGGACTGTTCATACTCGTTATAGGACGACTACTCAGCAAAGCACTTAAAAAAGGGTCCGGAACCGTGGCTCACAGCCAAAAAATCTCTCTGGGGGAAACAATTGAAATACGGCACCTAAACAGTACAGAAGAAAAGGTGTCAGAAAATGAATGAAAAAAATTATGGTGAAGGTGAACAAATCCTTCTGATTGATTCTAAAAAGCGAAGATATTTAATCGAACTAAAAGAGGGTGGAGAATTTCACACCCATGCAGGCATAGTTTCACACGACGACCTAATTGGCTCGGCAGATGGATCAAATTTGAGATCAAACAGGGGAGGGGTTTTTTCCACAGTCCGACCCACAATGGCAGATTTTATTCTGAAAATGCCGCGTGGAGCTCAGGTAATTTATCCAAAAGATCTTGGTCCTATTCTTATGCTTGCAGATCTATTTCCTGGAGCTCGCGTATTTGAATCGGGTGTTGGTTCCGGGGCTCTCTCTATGACCATGTTGAGAGCCGGAGCGAACATAACTGGATATGAGATACGGGAAGATTTCGCTGAACGTGCTACGAGGAACGTTAAAGATGCTTTAGGGAAAGAAGTGCTAGACCGATACGAAATCTCAATAAGCGATACTTATGAAGGTATCAAAGAGAAAGATTTCGACCGCATGGTTCTAGATTTGCCTGAACCTTGGAATGTGGTGCCACACGCAAAAAACTCTTTACGCAGCGGTGGGATCATCCTTGCCTATACCCCAAGCATTATCCAAGCAGCCAAATTTAAAGAAGCATTAGAAGAAAACGGTTTCGCCCTAATTGAAACTATGGAAGTAATGAATCGAACTTGGCACATCGAAGGCCAAGCAGTCCGACCAGATCATCGCATGGTCGCTCACACCGCATTTTTAACACATGCCAGATTAGTGAGCACGTGAAAGACTGGCTACCTGCCATAACGGTAGTAATAGTTTTGACAACTATGTCGTTACTGTCTTCTTGTTCAGGAGAAGACAAAGACAGCAATCAGAACCCGGAAGTGGCAACACCCGTTAAAACCTCCGTTCCTGACGCAGAAGAATTTGATAAAAAACTACTAGACGTGGCAAGAAACTCTGCGGTTTCAATTAGAGGAAGTGACTGTCCACGATTTCAATTTGGATCCGGATTTTCTCTGAGAAATGGTTTGATAGTGACTAATGCTCATGTCGTAGCGGGAATAGAGAATCCGCTTGTCACGCTATTGAACTCTTTAGGACAGGCAGAAGAAATTGAAGCAAGAGTACTTGGATTTGATCCAGTCACAGACTTGGCGCTCTTGGATATCGGTACTCATGAAATGGAAGGGTTTGATCTAACTGAAGCGATAGATGGTGAAAATGTAGCGCTAGTAGGATACGACAGAGACGGCGAATCAGACTGGCGGCCTGGCCAGATAGCACAACACATAAGGGCCACTGGATCAGATATATATGGAAACCTTGGATCAGGCAGAGACGCCCTTGTGGTATCAATGGATGTAGACCCAGGTCATTCCGGATCTCCACTGATCAACTCATTAGGCCAAGTAGTGGGAGTTACCTTCTCATCTGTAAAAGGCGGGAGTTCAACGGCATACGCAGTTCAGGTAAATGAGTTGATTTCATTTGTTGACAATTTTTCAAAAGGATCATCAACTGTTGTAAGTGAGTGTCGATGAACCAAGTGGGTTGTCAGTCAGCTTCGATGAAAATGCATTCTCCAGGACATTCTTCAGCAGACTCAATCGTTGCTTCTATCTGATCCTCGGGAATAGGCGCAACTGCATCAGCTCCACCCGGTTCGCTCAGGATGTTGTCGCCATCTTTCACGTACGCTAAACCATCATCAAGCATGGCAAACACACTGGGGGCGATTTCTTCGCAGAGCCCGTCTCCGGTGCAAAGATCTTGATCTATCCACACTTTTAACATCTTTAGGATCCCTCCGTCTCTAAAGTAAATAGAAAGCAGTCTGTACAAGTTATCTGAAACTTGTTCTAATAATAATACATACTTCTTAGCGGAAGTTGTGCAGTCTAATCGTTACATTTGTCACTAACTGCGGTAAGGTCGCGGCGCGATAAGGAAACTGTTCGGGAGGGACATTGACTTCCAAAGATGAAAATGTGGAAAGTGTGGAGTTGGAAAGACTGCAATCTGAGCTTGCTGACTTACGTCGGCGTTTAGTTGATGCTCCAATCCAGATTCATGACCTTGAAATAGAGTTACGAGAAGCTAAAAGAGAGATTCGCCAAGCTATTGGCCAGAATGAGAAGTTAGATAACGCCCTTGAAATGGCTCGCCAACGTGTGACTGATTTACGAGAAGAAATAGATCAACTTTCTAAGCCTCCGTCTCCGTATGGAACAGTAGTCGGAATCAATGATGACGAGAGTGTAGATGTTCTTTCAGCAAGTAAGAAAATGAGAGTAACTGCATCCCCTGAATTAGTTAGTTCTTTACACATCGGACAGGAAGTAGTTCTGAATGAAGCCATGAATGTTGTAATGGCTAGAAAACCACACTTACTTGGTGAGGTAGCAACTGTTAAGGAAGTTCTACCAGATGGTACGCGGGCAGTAGTGGTGGGAAATAACGGTGAAGAGAGAGTAGTTGAATTAGCGGGAGAATTAATCAAACAAAAAACTCTTCGACTTCGAAGTGGAGACTCCGTAATGCTTGATTCTCGCTCTGGTCTCCTACTTGAAAGACTGCCTCGACCAGAAGTCGAAACGTTGTTACTTGAAGACGTTCCTGATGTGACTTACGAAGACGTAGGAGGATTAGATCTCCAGATAGAAAAAATTGTTGATGCAGTGGAGTTGCCATTTTTACATAAGGAACTTTTTACTGAATACTCTCTACCAGCACCTAAAGGAATCCTCCTCTACGGGCCTCCCGGCTGCGGAAAAACTTTGATCGCTAAAGCGGTTGCAAACTCTCTTGCACATAAAGTCGCAGAACTATCCGGAGAAGAAGAGGCGCCTAGTTATTTCTTGAATATAAAGGGCCCCGAACTGTTAAATATGTATGTCGGTGAGACCGAGAGGCAAATCAGACTCATTTTCGAAAGAGCACGGGAGAAATCTGAACAAGGCTGGCCCGTAATTGTCTTTTTTGATGAGATGGAGTCTCTATTTAGGACACGTGGAACGGGTATAAGTTCAGATATTGAGTCAACTATTGTTCCGCAATTACTCGCAGAAATTGATGGAGTTGAAGCACTGAACAACGTCATTGTTATCGGTGCTTCAAATCGAGAAGACTTAATAGACCCTGCCATTTTACGTCCGGGAAGACTTGATGTGAAAATCCGCATTGATAGACCAGACGCAACAGCCGCATCAAAAATATTCTCAAGGTACTTGGTACCTGAACTTCCAATTGATTCTGAACAAGTAAAGACACTTGGCGGAGGAGACAAAAACAAAGCTGTCCTTTCCATGATTGAAGAAACAGTCGAAGCTATGTATAGCGACAAGGAAACAAACCGTTTTCTCGAGGTGACTTATCAAAATGGTGATAAGGAAGTTCTCTATTTCAGAGATTTCGCTTCAGGTGCGATGGTGGAAAATATAGTCAGACGAGCAAAGACTTTAGCGATTAAGCGAAAATTGGCTGGCGGTAGAGAAGGAATCCATACCGACGACCTACTCCGATCTGTTCGACAAGAATTCCGCGAACATGAAGATCTTCCCAATACAACCAATCCTGACGATTGGGCAAAAGTTTCTGGCAAAAAAGGCGAACGAATCATCTACGTTCGAACTCTTATTAGCAACGATGAAGACGAAGCAGGTGGAAGATCTATTGATGGAGTAGCAACCGGACAGTATCTCTGACTCCACTCGAGTCCTAGGTGGGGTTAAAGTCAAATCGATGACTGTAAAGAAAACATTTGGCATAGAGACCGAGTATGGAGTGATCCATCGCGGAGTTTCAGATCCGAACCCGATTCTTGCATCGTCACTACTAATTAATGCCTATCTCTATGCCCATTCTCCGGCAGACAAAGGACCAGGCGCTCCTCGACCGGGCTGGGACTTTGTGCATGAAACACCGGATAAAGACTTACGTGGTTTTGATTTTCCAGAAGCTATAGCTCCCGAAATAGAGGCCCATTTAGTCAATGCAGTATTAACAAATGGGTCAAGATATTACGTAGATCATGCTCATCCCGAATTAAGCGCCCCAGAATGTTCAAACCCGTTATCAGTTGTTCAATATGACGTGGCTTCTGACAAGATTCTTGTTTCTTCAATGGAGGCCGCTAGGGAAGTGATGCCACCTGGTCAGGAAATAGTGGTCTATAAGAACAACTCTGATGGAAAAGGAAATAGTTACGGGTGTCATGAAAATTACCTAGTGGATCGAGAAACTTCTTTTGATCAAATAGCAGATCATGCAACCACTCACTTTGTTACGAGACAAATATTCACTGGAGCAGGAAAAGTGGGCTGTGAAATGTCTGGTTACAACCGCAGCGATGTTCCTTTTCAGATAACACAGCGTTCTGACTTTTTCGAAGAAAGAGTAGGCCTTGAAACCACTCTGAAGAGACCCATAATCAATACGCGAGATGAACCTCACGCCGATCCGACGAAATACCGAAGATTGCATGTGATAGTTGGAGACGCAAATCTTTGTCAGGTCGCAACTTTCTTAAAAGTAGGCACAACTGGAATTCTCTTAAGCATGATTGAATCCGGGACCTTGGACCAAAAAATACGATTCAAAGATCCTGTTCGGGCTCTTCAGCAGGTTTCTTTTGATCTAGCTCTTAAAGACCCACTTGAATTAATTGATGGAGTTACTACTACGGCTATAGAAGTGCAATGGTGGTTGTATGGTCAAGCAGAAAAGTATGTAGAAAATTTTGGAACTGAAAACATAGGGGGCGATTCTGCGTTGTTAGTACTTAAATGGTGGGAAAAAGTACTAGTTGGACTTGAGTCTCCCAATGACTTAGCCCCCTTGGTGGGAGTCCTTGATTGGGTTTCTAAAAAACACATATTAGATGGATTTCAAGATCGAAAAAAAATCGATTCGTCTGACGTTCAACTTGCTGCAATAGATCTTCAATATCATGATTTACGCCCAGAGAAATCATTATTTAAACGAATAAATCAGGAAATTTTAGTATCGGAAGAAGAATCTAATTTCGCTATAAAAAACCCTCCGGAAGATACACGGGCTTATTTTCGTGGAAAATGTTTAGAAAAATGGCCAGAAGATATTGTTAGTGCAAATTGGGACTCGTTAGTGTTTGATTCTGGAGAGACGAATTTGCAAAGAGTGCCGATGCTCGAACCCTCACGAGGAACACGAGAACAAACTGAAGATCTTTTAAATTCTTCAAATTCGGTTTCAGACTTGCTAGAAAGACTAGAAGACAATAAATGAGATGATTAACTACTTTTAAAAGGAACAAGATGACAGAACAAGAAAAACGGAACAGAAGTTTCTCATCACAGTCAGAATCAGAGGAAGACATTGAGGTTGGATCTGAGGCTCTGAAAAATAGTGGCCGAATCAAAGATGAACTTGATGGCTTACTAGATGAGATAGATGAAGTTTTAGAAGCAAACGCAGAAGACTTTGTTAAAAGTTATATTCAGAAAGGTGGGGAGTAGCAATGCGATTTCGTGAGGTATCCTCCAAGTCGTGACACTTCCACGTTTTTCCCCAGAATCAGATCCGGGTCCAGACTTTCTTGGACTCTTACAACGTCTTGAACGTTCACCTAGTTGGGGCGCAGGTTCCGTAGATACCAATCAGATAACTCACGGAACAACGGTAGTGGCGATACAAACTTTGGAGGGAGTCGTCATGGCTGGCGATCGTCGAGCTACTTCCGGTCATTTAATCAGTCATCGCACAATAGAGAAGGTTTTTCCTGCCGATCAACATTCCGGAGTAGCAATAGCAGGAGCAGCAGGCCCCGCAATGGAAATGGTTCGCTTATTTCAACTACAAATAGAACATTATGAAAAAGTCGAAGGACGACCTTTAAGCCTCAACGGAAAAGCCAACCAACTTAGCCAGATGCTCCGCAGCAACCTTCCTGCGGCTCTTCAAGGTTTAGGTGTCGTACCAATATTCGCAGGGTTTGATGAGAAACTCCAAAAAGGACGACTTTTTGAATTTGATATTACAGGAGGCCGTTATGAAGAGAAAGACTTTGCAGCTTCAGGATCAGGAAGCCTCCATGCAAGCACAGTTCTCAAGCTTCGACACACAGGAAAATTGTCAACTAGCGAAGGAATAGATTTATCTATAGAGGCTCTATTTCACGCTGCCGACGGAGATAGCGCGACGGGTGGACCTGACCCAATACGTGGAATTTACCCGGTAGTAGCAGTCATAAATTCAAATGGTTTTACCCGAATTGAGGATTCCGAATTAGCGACTCGTACAGATACTTTAATTAGCGAAATAACTGGAGATTAGCTATGAATATGCCAATGTACGTTTCTCCAGAACAACTAATGAAAGATAGAGCTGACTATGCGAGAAAAGGAATAACTCGTGGACGTACAGCCATAGTGTCAGTTTTTTCAGATGGGGTTCTACTGTGTGCAGAAAACCCCTCTAATACTCTCCGAAAAATCGGAGAGATATATGATCGCATAGGATTTATCGGAGTAGGCAAATATAACGAATTTGACCAGCTACGTGTAGCTGGAGTCCGGCATGCAGATCTAAAAGGTTATTCATTCAGCCGAGAAGATGTAGATGCTCGCTGGTTAGCAAATCAGTATGCACAAACTCTTGGACAATATTTTACTCATGAAATGAAACCTTTAGAAGTAGAAATAGCAATAGCGGAAATAGGTGAAGAGCCTGAATCAGATCAAATTTTTCATCTACTTTACGACGGAACTGTTATGGATACAGAAACTTTTGTAGTTATTGGCGGAGAAACTGAAACAGTGAGAGCCCGGCTTGAGGAGTCATGGAAACCAAACCAGCCGTTGGAAACAGTCTTAAATCAGGCAGTCAATGCACTTGCTGGGCCAGACCGCACTCTCAAGGCCGATGATTTAGAAGTTGCGGTACTTGGACGTGGAAATGGGCGTCGAGCGTTTCGTCGTATAGAAAATGAAACACTTGACGAACATCTAAGCGAAAATTAGACGACGTGCAGCGCCGAATTTACGGCATAGAAACAGAATACGGAGTTACCTGCACACAAGGTGGTCAACGTAGACTCAGTCCTGACGAAGTAGCTAGATACTTATTTAGGCGAATACAAAACTGGGGTCGAAGTTCAAATGTGTTTCTTCCCAATGGTGCCAGGCTCTATCTAGATGTTGGTTCGCATCCCGAGTATGCAACACCAGAATGTGATTCGGCTTCAGGAGTGATTGCCCACGATAAGGCAGGAGAGCGAATTGTTGAAGAATTAATGATTGGAGCTCAAGAAAAGCTTAAAGAAGAAGGAATCGATGGAGAAATACATATTTACAAAAATAACACTGACTCTGCCGGAAATTCGTATGGCAGCCATGAGAACTATTTGACAGTCAGGGACGATGACACCTCGATGATAGGTGAAACCCTCATACCTTTTTTAGTTAGCAGGCAGATATGGGCTGGCGCAGGAAAAGTGCTTCAAACAGCACGAGGTGCCATGTATTGTATTAGTCAAAGAGCAGACCACGTGTGGGAAGATTTTTCCAGCGCTACAACACGCTCACGACCTATTATCAATTCACGCGACGAACCACATTCCGATGCAAACCTCTATAGACGTCTTCATGTGATTGTTGGCGATTCCAACATGAGCGAATATGCAAGCTTTCTAAAAGTTGCGGCATGTGGTCTAGTTTTGCGGATGCTTGAAGAATCTGGAACCACTCTTCGCGATATGACTTTGGAGAATCCAATACGCGCCATTAGAGAGATTAGCCATGACGCAACTTGTCAAAAAACAGTTCGTCTCGCTAATGGAAGAGAACTTCGAGCGTTAGATATGCAACGGGAATTTCTTGACAGAGCCATTCGTTTTTCAGACCATCATGAAATGTCCGTCGAGGAAAAACTTGCTTTAGAAATGTGGGAACATTGTTTAACAGGAATTGAAAAAGATCCTCTGAGTCTGCGAAGAGAATGTGATTGGGTAGCGAAGTATTTACTAATTGAGGGATACCGCGAGCGTCACAACCTACCTTTAGCTGATCCTCGATTAGCCCTAATGGATCTCCAATATCATGAAATCCGGAAAGAGACGAGCCTCTTCTATCTCTTGGAAAATCGAGATCTGATGGAACGAGTAGTTACTGAATCTGAAATCACTGAGGCTGTATCTCTAGCTCCTCAGACCACAAGGGCTCGACTTCGTGGGGAATTTATAAAGCGAGCACGAGAACAAAATCGTGATTACACAGTTGACTGGGTTCACTTAAAATTAAACGACCATCCGCAACAACGCAGTGTTCTTTGTAAAGATCCGTTCAAATATGTGGATGAACGAGTAGAGAAACTGATCGAATCTTTATGAAAGAACAATTTCGGTTGCTGTATGTCTAAATTAGAGCGACTTTTGAATCTGATAGCGGCCTTAACTGAGACGAATCGTCCGATCACTAGAGACGGGATCAAAGAAAAACTTCCGGAAGGAACTTATTCGGACAACAAAGAGAGTTTTAGGCGCACTTTCGAACGTGATAAAGAGGAACTCAAAGCTATGGGAATACCTGTCGCTTTCAATGAGGCAACTCAGGGTTACTTCATCGATTCCAGTACAACCACTCAAAGCGGTCCGAATTTAGAGCCCGATGAGTTAGCAGCGCTCCATATAGCATTCAACCTTGTTCGCATTGAGTCGGCTAAACAAGACGATCCTTTTTGGAAGTTAGGACCCATTTCGGAGATCAGCAAAGAGGTTCAACCTCTTGCAGAAATCCCTTTAGACCCAACTCTGAACACGTTACTTAAGGCGGCGGCAGAGAAGCGAGCGGTGACCTTCAGATATAAAGGGGAAGAGAGGCGAATCCACCCTCATCGGGTGTTGTTTAAGCGTGGTCGTTGGTACCTTCTCGGCCACGACCTTGACAAAGAATCTATTCGTAATTTCCGTGTGACGCGAATAGAGGGAAAAGTTGAATTGGGTCCGGCTGGCTCCTTTGAATTACCTAATCAAGAGAACCTGCATTTAAACGAATTTCCGTGGCGTTATGGAGACGACCCTACGGTGAAGGTGAAGATGCATGTTGGAGCACTACATGCTCCTTGGATAGTGAACTATCTCGGTGAGAGTTCTGTAGAGACAAGTAATGAAGATGGCTCCATAGTCATTAAGGAGGAAGTAAATGACTGGGAAGCTTTCCGATCCTTTGCTTTGACTTTTCTAGATGGAGTAAAAATCTTAGAACCAGAAGAGATTAAGGAAGAGATGCAAACTTGGCTAAGGAGCTTTCTGTGAATCCGCTAAACACCACTGATCGACTTAGACGCCTACTTGCCGTAATCCCATGGGTGGTAGACAGAGGGGGAGCACCACTATCAGAGATTTCTCTCAATTTTGATTACCCCACCGACCAGTTGTTGACAGATTTAGAAGAAGTGCTATTCATGGTTGGTGTACATCCATTTACGCCAGACTGTTTAGTAGATGTGCACATTTCTAATGACTTTGTTGAGATTTCTTACGCTGAGTGGTTTCATAAATCTTTACGGCTGTCCGCTGAAGAAATATTTCAACTAATAGTTGCTGGGAAATCTGTTTCTGGATATTTAGGAAACGATGAACTTGGTTCTTTGGAGAGAGGTTTGATGAAGTTGGCAGCAACTTCAGGATCCGACGTAGGAGAAGTCATTGATATAAATCTCGGGATTGAAGACAGAGAGATGCTAGAAATTTTCAAAGAAGCTCAAACTCAAAACAGAAGATTAGAAATCAATTATTATTCTTACGGAAAAAATGAGCAGAATTCTAGAGAAATTGATGTGTTTCGACTTTTTGCAGACAAAGGACACTGGTACGCAGAAGGTTATTGTCATAGAGCGCAAGGACAGCGCTTCTTTCGTTTAGACCGAGTAGAAAATGTGAGAGAAACTGAGGAATTTTATACTTACGATGAACTTCCTATTGAAAATCTAGGATCAATCAAAGAAATTTTCTCATCTAAAGAGGAGGCTCTTCCGTCAGTGATTTTACTTTTACCGCCTGAAGATAAATGGGTGATAGAAGAATACCCTCACTATGAAGCAGTGCATCAAGGAGACGGAACTTGGAAAGTTGAACTTCCAGTAGCTTCCCCAGCATGGCTAGCTCGACTACTTCTTCGTTTAGGACCAAACATTGAAATTTTGGAAGCTCCGGAAGATCTTGGTGAAACTTTTCGCGCGGAAGCAGCCCAATCCATTCTTGAAAGTTATGTAAAGGCGACACCTTAAGTGGGTAAATTCAGAGTAAGTTCTTGCTGTGGGTAATGAAGAAAACGAAGAGAACGAATTAATTTCTTTAGAAGAAGAGACTTCTGATTGGTCAGAAGACATCTTTGAACGCGCACAAGAGAGAGTAGATAGCCCCGAGGAGGAAGCAAAGGACCTTCCTTCTGTTCAAGAAACAGGAGAAGTGCAAAGTGGACGAGAAGAAGATGTTCGTCGAGATGAAACTGATGCGACGTCAACAATTCCCGCGCTTGAAGAAGATTTTGATTTTGGATTACCCGGAGCTTTTCGGTCCAATCTGAGAAAAATCATTGAATGGGTAGCAGTAATAGGAACAGCGTTCATAGTGGCATTTGTAATAAAAGTATTCCTCTTTCAGGCGTATTACATCCCATCTCCATCAATGGAACCTTCTCTGGGGATCGGGGACCGAGTGATAGTAAATAAACTAAGTTACAAACTGCACGATGTGAATCGCGGAGACATGATCGTCTTTGAGAATCCATCAACTGCAGAAGGTGAGATATCTGATCTGATAAAAAGAGTTGTAGCTCTTCCAGGGGAGACTCTGCAAGTACAAGATGGCAAAGTGTATATAGATGGAAATCTAATGATAGAGCCTTATCTTGACGGCTCTGAGAACACTTTTGACTTCAATATGCCGGCAGGTTGTATCGGTTCAACGGAATTAATTAATCAATGCGTAGTACCAGATGGGTATGTATTCGTAATGGGTGACAACCGCGGAAATTCTCGGGATAGTCGAATTTTTGGTCCAGTGGACATAGAAACAATTGTAGGACGCGCCTTTGTGAAGGTCTGGCCTCTAGGAGACTTCCAACGCCTCTAAGTGTTACAGATTGGCTGCTGTGAGCATGCGGTCTGAGTAATCACTGTAAATACCATCAACGCCAAGGTTTAAAACTCGTTCGATTTGCCTAGGGAGATGAGCATTCCATGCAAAACATTTCAAACCATATTTATGAAACAACTCAACATAACCAGCAGTCCAATTTTCTTCCATCAAGTTGATGGCATCAAATCCATTCTCAGAAAGAGAGAAGGCACGTCGTTCTCCTCCTTCTGGAAACCCTTTGCCTCCAGGAGAGTCAACAAGTTTGAAATTTGGGTTAATTTCTCTCCAATGTTTTGAAGTCGTCCAATCAGGGTGACAGATCCATAATTTTTCAATTGCATCATGCTTAATGGCTATGGCAATTGTTTGATGTATGGCTTTTGGATCCTTTATGTCCAGGGAAATTTCGAGATCTGTCCCAAAGTTGAGGTAAAGGTCTTCAAAAGAAAGTGCAGACTTGGGAATGAGAGAACGTGGAGATTTTGAGATTTTCTTTCTTCGCCCGAAACTTCCGACCTTATCGTCATGACTCAAAATTGGTATTCCGTCGGAACTCAACCAAACGTCACTTTCTATTCCAGTTATACCTTTAGAAATCGAAAGAGAGAAAGCAGTCAAAGTATTTTCTGGAGCATCACCACGACCTCCTCTATGGGCAAAAAGAATTGGGTGGGCTCTTTTAAATATTTTCTCCCTGTCAATTTCAACCATTTCACTATCATTACGCAAATACTTCCGAAGAGCAGCATTTACCACTGTAGAATTCCAGCATGGGCAACCTAGGCGGAGGAGAAATTCTCGTAATACTTCTTATTGGTTTGATAGTTCTGGGCCCCAAAAGGCTTCCCGAGGCAAGTAAACAAATTGGAAAAACAATAAAACAAGTAAGACAAACTTCTCGCAATTTTCAAGCCGAACTCGAAGCAGCTATAGAAGACCCTTCCATTGAAGAGGCGGCAAGGCAGAAGGGTGAAGAAATGCTTGAGAGCGAGCGAAGGAAAAGTCTCCCTGAAAACGAAGTAGAAGTATCATCCTTCGAGTCAGAAGTAGTAGAGGGCGAAGATCATAATTATGAGTAAAGACAGGATGCCTTTGCTCTCTCACTTGGAAGAACTTCGTAAACGTTTACTGATTTCTACTATTGGAGTTTTTGTCGGAGCGATAGTTTGTTGGATTTTTTATCCACAAATTCTCGAAGAGCTTCTCCGGCCCTACTGTGAGATTCGAGAAGGAGCCTCTTCTGATGATTCACTTTTTGGGCAAAATTGTGACCTGCTCGTAACAGACCCTCTTGAGCCTTTTAGCGTCCGGATGATGGTTGCCGGGTACGGAGGTCTCGTCCTTGCTATACCAGTACTCCTATGGCAGGTCTGGCGATTTATAGCACCAGGACTTTATCCAAAAGAGCGACGGTGGGCGATCCCACTCGTCGTATTAGGAATTCTTTTATTTGTAGCTGGTGGAGGATTAGCTTATTGGAGTATTCCACGGGCTCTTGACTTCTTAGTATCAATAGGTGGACCGGATTTAGTTAGTGTCTTTTCCCCGACAAAATACTTAGGGTTCATTGTCAAAATGACTGTGGCCTTTGGCATTGGATTTGAATTTCCACTTGTCTTGATGATGCTTCAACTTGCAGGAATAGTGTCCCACAACACTCTGCGCAGGGGAAGGCGATACGCGATCGTGGGTATAGTCGCTCTCGTAGCAATACTTACTCCAAGTGGAGATCCTTTGACTCTGATGATCCTTTCCATTCCAATGATTTCGTTCTACGAGCTATCGATTTTATTTGGACGCCTAATGGAGCGCAGACGTAATCGAGCCAGTCTTCACAGTGACTAAAAATAGGTGGGCATTTCCTCTAGATAGGTTTCAGATTGAGGCGATCTCCGCTGTCGATGCTGGCCACTCGGTACTCGTAGCAGCTCCCACTTCTAGCGGAAAAACGGTTGTAGCTGAACACGCTATTGATGTGGCTCTAAAAGATGGGTTTCGGGTATTTTACACCACACCAATAAAAGCTCTCTCAAATCAAAAATTTTCTGAACTTAAAAAGAGAGTCGGGGTGGAGAAAGTCGGCCTCTTAACGGGCGACTTGACAATCAACCCCACAGCTCCGGTGGTAGTCATGACAACAGAAGTCCTCAGAAATATGCTTTATGCAAACTCAACGGCAATAGAAGGGTTGGCTTGGGTCATATTAGACGAAGTCCACTATTTAGAAGATCCGTATCGTGGCCCTGTTTGGGAAGAGGTAGTTCTTGGCTTACCGGAAGAAACTCAAGTCATAGCACTATCCGCAACTGTTTCCAACGTAAAAGAACTTGGAAATTGGTTAGCAGAGGTAAAAGACGAAACAAAAGTTGTGCTTCATAGACAACGACCTGTTCCTTTGAAACTTCATTATTGTGCTGCCAGCAGATCAAGTCATAAAAGAAAACTAGAGCAAATTCCGCTCTTGACCGAAGAGAAAGCCAACCCCGCAGGGAAAAGATTCTCACAACGGAATCGGCAAGAAAGAGGGCCACGAAATCAGAAAAGATTTAGCTCCCCGCACTATATAGAAATGCTTGAATCCCTTAAGAGACAAGAGCTTTTGCCAAGCATCCATTTTATTTTCAGTAGAGCAGGATGTGATACAGCACGCGATCGTGTGATCAAAACTGGAATTTCACTTAATACCTCCACGGAACAGAAGGCGGTAAATAAAATCATAAATGATCGCTTGAAATCGAAAGATGCTGTTGATCTGAAAGTCCTCAAAGTAGATGAATGGAGCGATGGACTGCGTAGAGGCATAGCTTCACATCATGCAGGCCTGATTCCTTTATTTAAAGAGATAACAGAAGAACTTTTCAGTAAAGGTCTCTTAAAAGTCGTATACGCAACCGAAACGCTTGCATTAGGAGTGAACCTGCCTGCAAGATCGGTGGTCTTAGACAAGATGACTAAGTTCACTGGAGAATCACATGAGTTCCTGACCTCAAGCCAGTTTACTCAAATAACAGGAAGGGCTGGTCGTCGCGGACTTGACAAAGAAGGTCACGGAATAATCCTTTGGTCGCCTTTTGTAGAATTTAAAGAAGTGGCTGAACTCGCTATGAACAAAAGCTTCCATTTGAAGTCTGCTTTCCATCCGACTTATAACATGGTCGCAAATCTCATGGATACTCGTTCGTTCTCGGCTGCAGAAGAATTACTAAAAAAATCTTTTGGCCAATTTCAACTCGATAACAAGCGTGATAAACGGGAAAAGAAGTTTGAAGGAGTCGAAGAAGAGATCGCCGAACTAGAAAAAGAACTCTCATTTAATATGCATAAAGAATTTGAACAATGCAAAGTATCTACTCTCCAGCCAGGAGACGTAGTCCTACTCGAAGATGGACAAATTCATGCGATCTTGACCATTTCAGATAGAAGCGGCGGGCGAAGGAGAATAAAAACGGTAAATCAAATAGGCAAATTCTCTCGTTTCGCTAGCGAGGGGATACTTAACAACCCATTACGATTACTACAAATAGAATCCGTCGATCATAACTATCTAAGAAATTCCGAAACCCAACGAGAGACCGTTACTTTCTTAAAAAAACTGTTTACCTCTGAAATCAAAAAGAGTGCCCAACTTCGAAGAAAAATCTTCAAACTCAAGCAAAGAATTCGAAATTTTGAATTCGACACCTCTGAAACAGATCTCGTTGATCAGCTAAAAGCTACGGTGAAAATTCTTGAAGCGAGAGGCCTTTCAAAAGGGTGGTCACTAACAGAAAATGGTCAAATACTGACACGCATTTACAGCGAGTGTGACTTAGTACTAGTGGAAGCGCTCAACGCCGGACTCTTGGAAGACCTAAATGCCTCTGAACTGGCTGCAGTTGTTTCAGTATTTGTTTATAGTCATCGTGGACGGCCAGACGATTTCGAACCACTCATGAATCAGAGAGTCGACGGAAGAATTAAAGAAATAGAGAAAATTGCTAGGGAGATAAATGACCTAGAACAGAAACTTGGAATGGATTCAAAAGTGGTTCTCGATTCTAGGTATGCAGAGAAGATCTATGCATGGGCGTCCGGTCAAGATCTAGGAGAAGTATTAGATTCGGCAACCAGCGGAGGGGAGTTTGTCAGAAACGTTCGCTTAGTGACAGATTTATTACGCCAAATTAAAGCAATCAGCAACACTGAACTAAAGAAAATAGCGACAGAATCTATAGACGCCCTTGAAAGGGGAGTGGTAACGGTCACCGCTGCTTTTCAGGATACTGAAGAGAATGTAGAGACATAGAAAATGGGAATAACTCCGAGAGAACAATGGGGAAAACCGGGATTTATGCCCGAAGATGGAATAATCGTGTACGGAAACCAAGAACTCCAGGATGTAATAGAGACTTGCCGTCGTTCTAATGAGGAGATACCTACTATTGGTCTAGCGGGAGGTGACCTTTGGAAAACTCTTGGCGGAAAAAGTCACCACGAAAGACTAGGAGGAGACGCTCAACTCCTATCAGTCGATATTGGATCAGCACTTATTGATGGGCATATCTATTGGTTCGCATCTCACTTGATCGTTCGTTCAAAAAGTTGGGTTGGGCGCTCATGGATAGCGGCAAACACAGCTCATTACGGAAATTGGAACATAGCACCGCGTGCTCATCCAGGAGATGGGCTATTAGACATACTGGACATCAATCTCGACTTTTCTGATCGGCTAAAAGCCAGATCACGTGTGCATTCTGGAACTCACATCCCTCATCCAGATATTCAATACCAAAGACGACCCGCAGGACAAATTAACTTAGAAAAAAAGACAGATGTCTGGCTTGATGGAAAGAAAGTGATGAAAGCAAGTCAAATTTCTGTTCGAATTGAGCCCGACGCTCTCAGAGTGATGGTCTAGAAGGTACAGTCTGAACCATGAAATCTGATTTTGGAAATTCCGAGGAAGCAAAAACGAAGGTTTGTGAACTAATAGATGATTTAGAGCACGAATTATTAGAGGTATCTCATGCAATACATGATGAACCAGAATTAGGGTATGAGGAACATAAAGCTCACGAAATACTCACTTCAACTTTAATAAATCACGGGCTGAACACGGAACGGTCTGCTTACGGAATCAAAACGGCGTTCGAAGCAAAAGCAGGAAATGATGGACCGACTATTGCTGTTCTTTGCGAATATGACGCTTTACCAGAAATTGGACACGCTTGCGGACATAACGTCATAGCAGCAGCAGGACTTGGAGCCGGCTTATCTCTGAGCAAGTTAGCAGAGCCCCTCAAAGGACAGTTACGAGTTTTAGGCACCCCGGCAGAAGAAGGAGGTGGCGGTAAAGTTCGAATGCTTCGAAAAGGAGCATTCGAAGGAGTGGCTGCAGCTTTAATGATTCATCCGGCTGGATCAGAAGTAGAACGAATAACAAGTTTAGCTATACAACAAGTAAAAGTTTCCTACGAAGGAAGACCAGCACATGCCGCTGCCGCACCGGAAAAAGGACTGAACGCACTTGCTGCCGCAGTGCTTGGTTACACGAACATAGCAGCCTTACGGCAACACATAGCTCCAGACGAACGTATACACGGGATATTCACAGACGGGCCACCTAAAGCAAATATAGTCCCACAACACGCTGCCGCTGAATGGTATGTAAGATCGCCAACACGAGCAGGACTTGCAGATTTAAAACTCCGAGTGATGGATTGCTTGGAAGCGGGGGCAAAAGCTGCAGGGTGCGAAATGACTACGACTTGGTCAGATTTAGCCTATGACGATGTTGCAGATAGTCGCCCACTCCTTGATGCTTATATAGCAAATGCTCAAAGAATAGGACGTGATCCTCGCCCTGAAGAAGAGACTGCAATAGTTGGAAGTACAGATATGGGGAATGTGAGTTATGAAGTACCTTCAATACATCCCATGATAAAAATTGCGCCAGAAGAGATAGCAATCCATACGCCGGATTTTGCTGAATATGCCAGAGGTCCGATGGGAGATAAAGGTGTACTTGATGGTGCAAAAGCACTAGCTATGACGGTTATAGATTGTTGGACTTCTGCAACAGTTCTACCTAACGCTGTAGCGGAATTCAAAGAACTTGAAGGAGTCCGCGCGAGGCGACCGAATACCATCTAACCTCAGCGATTGTGACGACTTATATTGCTGAAGACTTTACCTCAACCGAAGAAGAGATTCTCCGGAGATATTTTACAAACCTAGACGAACCTGTCTTCGCGTTAGTGAATTTGCCGGAGGTCGTAAAGGGGGCACTTTTCGCTCGTTATTCAAGATCCACATCAAGTCTTCGTCGCCTATTTTTAGATGAATTCGTTGGAGAGCTTGATATTTCCGGAGACGAAACCATTGATGCAACTGTTGGGTTGCGACGAGCTGAAGAATTGTATGATCGAGTCTTTTTCGAATATGGAGATGACAGCGTCGCTCAATTAGGTGGGGTCCATTTGGCTTGTGAACAGTCATCAAATCTTCTCACCAAAATACTTGAATGGGGACGCTTGATGGCCTATTTGGAGCAGTCAACGCGTTATATCGCTTACGACGATCGACCTGGTGGCCGTTTCAGATATTACCGAGATCCTGAAGTCTTGTCTTCACCATTAGGAGCGCGATATATATCTGTTCTAGATCGTCAATTCGAAGCCTATTCAGACCTAGTTGTCAAGATGAAGAACTTTTATCGCGAAGCTATTCCTCAAGAATCAGGTGACTCGGATTTCATTTATCGACAAGCTATTTCAGCAAAGGCTTATGACTCAGTTCGAGGGGTCCTTCCCGCCGCTTCGTTATCGAACGTAGGTATATATGGGACAGGACAGGCTTATGAAGCATTACTGATTCGCATGCGGGCACATCCCTTACCTGAAGCTCGAGACTATGCAGAATTAATTTTGAAAGAATTACGTAAAGTTATCCCATCTTTCTTGACACGAATAGATCTCCCAGACCGCGGAGAAGAAATCGGAAGATACCAAACGGATAGTAGGGAACGACTTGAGGAGTTAAGTGAACACTTCTTCCCAGAAGACCTATCCATTGAGAATGCGCCTCTGGTTGACCTCACAGATTTTGACCCTGATGCAGAAGTGAAGTTAGTGGCATCGGCTCTTTATCCACATACGCGACACTCTGACAGAGTGGTTGAGGAACGCGTTCGTCAGATGACTATTGAGGAGCGCATAAGAGTACTCCAAGCCTTAGTGGGGGAACGGGGTAATCGTAGGCATAGACCAGGCAGGGCATTAGAGAGGCCTGCGTATCGTTTTGACGTGCTTTCAGATTATGGAGCTTTCCGGGATCTGCAACGACATCGGATGCTGACAATAGATTGGCAACAATTGAGTACAACTCACGGTTACGTAAGACCAGAGGATGTGGATGCTGCAGGTTACACGGGGGAGTTTGATTCAGTTATGGAGCGCTCAGATGGTCTTTATCGCTCAATGGTCGAGACCTTTCCGGAGCAGGCATCGTATACTGTTTCACTCGCTTACCGAGTTCGGTATATGATGCACATGAATGCCCGTGAAGCAATGCACCTTTTGGAATTGAGAACCAGCCCGCAAGGTCACCCTGCATATCGTGAGGTTGGGCAGCAAATGCATCATTTGATTTCAGATGTTGCCGGACATCGTGCAATTGCTGAAATGATGCAATTTGTCGACCATTCATCAGAGCGAGATTTAGAGCGTCTAGAGTCTGAGCGACGCGCAGAACAACGGCGAAATGAACGCTTAAGTAATTAACGATCACTTGCTTAATTACTTCTAAATCAGGAAATTAATGTAAAAATATCAAAAATTGTGTTGGCAAAGTGTTTAACGGGTCTATGATCCGGCGGCAAGGTAGTTATTTGAGGAAACTATGAGTAAAGAAGAAGTTGAAGAAGAAGTAGATCTTGAAGAAGACTTTGACGAGTCAGATTCAGAGGCAGATGAAGATTTTGAAGAATCTTTAAATGCTGATGCTGATGCTGATGCTGATGCTGAAGATACTGAAGAAGAGGATGAAGAAGAGAGTGGACCGCGTCCGCCTCGTCACAGCACTGACGAACCCGAAGATGACGAGCCAGATCCAGATGATGTAGAAGCCGACCTTGAAGAAATTTTACGTGATCGAATAGCAGCTGACGAAGACGACGAAGGCGACGAAGATGAAGATGAAGATTCTGGCAAAGTTGAAGTAGTGGCAAAGTCTTCTGAAGATGCCCAAGGAAGACAGAAAACTGAAATGTCGTGCCCTCATTGTTTTCTTTTAGTTGACGAGACTGTGGTTTCTAATACGGGTGAGTGCTCTCATTGCGGAGCACCTATCTGATAGGAGTTTTCTTGGAAAGTGCACGAACCGCACGAGCGGATGATTTGAAAGAATTAGAGAGGCTCGCTTCAAAGGCAAATGAAGAGACTGTTCAGAAACGCGGTGGGAGAACTCTAAGCCTGCAGAACCCGAACTACGGGGACGTAAAAGGTTTTTTTAATTCTGCTTTTGAAAATTATTCCACGGAAGTGTTTGTGGGAGTTATTGATCAAGCGATAGTAGGTTTTGGAATAATCGAATTAGAAAGTCTTAAAGATGGAACCCCACATGCTTCCATAAAAGCTCTGTATGTGGAACAGGAAGCTCGGTCTGTAGGGGTGGGGGAAGTACTGATGGAAGAGATGCTAACTTGGGCCAACTTACATGAAGCTAAAGCCGTAGATGCAATTGCCTTACCTGGTGATAGAGCCACTAAAAATTTCTTCGAAACTCATGGCTTAGTTGCACGGGCGATAATAGTTCAGAAGGCACTTTCCGAATAATTTATTTAGTTCCTGATTTTTGTTTCTTCCGATTTTTACGCGGGGGAGCAACAGGAGTGATGCCGAATAATGCCGCTATAGAGGGAATTTTCATGGATAACTCAGTTACTACTTCAATAAGTTTCTGACTGGGCTCTTTAGGTAAACTTTGCGGCGTGATTCTTTCCCGGACCGGGGATAATGCAACCGCGTCAAGAACTGTCACCCAACGATCTTCGTAGGTGTCTTCAGTCAGGTTATTGTTGGCTCCTTGAGTTAGAGCGGTAAGTATTTCTCCTGAGAGTGGAGCACCAGCCTTCGGTGGGTGTGAGCTCATCCGTAAAGCTCGAACCACTCTGTCTTCTTTTAATGCAGCTTCTATATCAGACACCCATTTAGCATGCTCGGTCTCGATGCGAGCAGCTAATCCAGTCTTTAATGTGTTGGCTAAGTCGCGAGTTGTAGAATCTTTAGCAGCGTGGTCGGATGCAACAACCACCGAGCGTAAATCACGTAAGTCGATTTCTTCAATCCCTTCGAGCGCAGCTTCTGCTTTGTCGCGCCATTCAGCGGTTCTCAGCTGAGGTTGAAGGCGTTCAGCAAGTTTTAAGAGCAACTCAGGAGGTATAGGTGGCTCACCAGCAGATACAGCAACTTCGTTTTGCTTTTCAATAATAGATCGCATACCTGGTATGCCTTTTTGGGAGAGTTGTCTAGAGAAAAGTTGCATCTCTTCTGGTAAAGAAGTAATTGCTGCATTGCGGTGCACATGTTTTTGCTTAAGACGCTTTCCAGTTGATGCGGGGGAGTGGCTGCGACCTCTGCCCTCTTGTTTCTTGTTCCTTGGAGGCTTTCTTTTGTCTGCGTTCTTTGGCTCTCTAGTATTTCTAGTGTTTCTCTCGGGTTTACTTCGGTTACGTTTCTCTCTTTTCTTTTTGAGATTTGTCGTGACCAGTGGGTCGTCTTTTCCGCTTCCTACAATTTCTAGTAGTTCGTGGGCTGATTTTTTTTCACGCCCCGACAGGACGGAGACCACTGAAATTCCATCAACAAATTGTTCAGTCTCTACCCGTAATACATCACCAATTGAATTCTTTCCACTAAGTAGACTTCCATCCACTGAACCCTTAGGAAGTTTGGCTCCTGCAGCTCTCCATGTCCAAGAGCCGTCATTCTGCTGGCTTGTTAACTCGATTTCCATTCGTGGCATATGTATAAACGTTAGCCGCTTTAATTGGCTTTGTAGCATGTACAGGGAGTGGAGTAGGGCGATTTTTTAGTCTTTTCAAAAGATTCACCAAGTACTGAATTGTAGATAACGTATGTTATCATCTATTTCAATCAGTATTTATGCTAAGAATATATGTATGGGATATAGAGATCTTCCATTAGAAGAACAAATGCCGCCTGCATTTCACGAGTGGTTGCGTTGGCTGCCTCTCCAAGAAGACAAGCCTCCCACGACTGTACGGGCTTATAGTCAAGGTTTGAGGCGTTTAGTTTCTTTTGCAGAAATACACCCTGAGCATTTTCGGCCAGACTCATTTGGTCAGGCAGAGATAACTGATGCAGTTAGAACTATGAGAAGCTCCGGCAAAGTCTCTCGAGCGACGTTAAATCAGACCCTTGCCGCAGCTAAATCTTTTTTTGATTATTGTGTTGCAGATCTTGGTGTTGGTTCAGTACCCGACATTGGACGAATTCGCAAAGTGTCTCAGTTGGCTGTTGAACAGACTGAACCGACTTATTATTCAGGATCTGAAATACGTGACTTATATCGTGTTGCTGCCAAAGAAATTCGTGATGATGACATCGGTGGCAGGGTCCGTTGGGCTGAGCGTGATTTTGCAATGGTGACAGTTTTGGCGGCACTCGGTTTGCGCGCCGCCGAGCTTTGTTCTATTGATCTTGATTGGATCACTCAGGATTTACTGAATGACAACAATCATCAGGTTTTACGTGTTTTGGGTAAGGGCGCAAAGGTGCGTCGGCTCCCCCTGTCTAAAGAATTACTAGAAGTCTTAAATCGATGGATGAAAGTGCGTTCTGAACGATTCGGTAATCCAATGGCAGATGATCCACTGTTTGTGACTAAAGACGGTGAGCGGTTCAACTATCGAAGACTTCGTTATTGGCTGCTGACTCTTAACCGGGCTGCAGGTCTTCGGGATCGTTCATTACACTCTTTACGTCATACTGCTGGGGTTCAGTGGGCAGCAAATGGGGTCCCGATGAATGAAATTCAGAGTCTCTTAGGCCACGCCAGTATAAATACGACAGGCATTTATACAGAAGTTGCAGCACGTGGACTAATTGACGCTGTTAAAGCATCTGAAGCTAATCGACTAATAGTTGAGACATTGCGCGAGATGGATAAGTAGGACGCAAAAATGAAGAGTTCAAAAGGGTCACTTCTTGTTTCTGGTGCATCGTTAATGGATCCTAATTTTCATAGAAAGGTACTTTTTGTAGTTGAGCACGATCTTCAAGGTGCGTTGGCCGTGGTTTTGAATGACCCCTTGGCATTGCATCCTGAACAGTTAATAGATTTATGGGCAGATCATGTAGAGAAAGATGGGTTTATATATAGGGGTGGTCCTGTGTCCGCCAATGCCGTAATTGGTTTAGCAAAATCTTTGAAGGCCAATGAAAAATCGTTGGTAGGGAGCACTGAAGTAATTGACCTGCACCACTCCCCTTCTGATAGGCCGGATATCGAAGTTATAAGACTCTTTGTTGGGTATGCGGGCTGGTCAGCAGGTCAACTTGAAAAAGAATTGAAAGAAGGTTCTTGGTTCATTTTTAAGGCCAAAGAGTCCGATATTTTCACGAATAATGTTGAAACACTCTGGGAGACCGTACTACGACGTCAAGGTGGAATTGTTTCTCAAATGGCAGGAGCACCAGAAGATCTTTCCGCGAACTAAGCTATCTTGCTTGCTTTGCGTTATCACCTAGTTTCAGGGCCTGAGATGGAAACGTCCAGAAGGTTCAGGAGCAAAAAGTGGAGGCTGAAATTGATGAATTTCTCCTAATTTGGCTCCTTTTTCTATAAGCCCCATCAACACTCCTGCGAGAGCACGAGTATCATCAAGCGCTTGGTGAGCGTCAATTAATGACACTCCAAGGATTTCTGCCAGATCGCCAAGTTTCCCAGGTAAGCCAAGACTACGCGCCATTGCCAGAGTATCAAGCACTTCAAGTTGGAGTGGACCTAATCCAGACTTCGCCCATTCACTAAGTATGAATCTCTGATCAAAGTTGGCGTTATGAGCTACAGGAACACATCCGGAGAACTCTTCAATCAGATCGCCTGCTATTTCAGAGAATGTTGGAGCTCCTTTGAGCATTTCAAGAGTAATGCCATGAATGTCCGGGCGCCCTAAATTCTCAGTGTTGGCATTTATCAGAGAGGTCCACTCTCCAAGAACCTCTCCCCCACTATTTATTTTGATGACAGCAATTTCAATGACATTTCCTTTTTTGGGATCAAGACTGGTGGTTTCAACATCGAAGCAGGCGAAAATATTTGACATAAGGTCAGACAGTAGCGCATTTATCTATAACCCAATCACCTTTAGTTATTAAATTCGGTGTAGGTTCACTCGGTGCCTGAATTCACATCAGAAGAGTTAGAAAAAACCCAAAAACGAACACTAGGAACCCTCATGACGGGCTTGATCCCGGCTGGTGCAGCTATGAGCGGAGCGTACTCGGCTGCAGCAGTGCTCGGGGAAGAACTAAGTGGATCTGAAACATTAGGCGGGCTTGCAGCAGCGTGTATGACTACAGGGTCAGCTCTTGCCACTTTGCCACTTGCCCGTTTAATGGCAAAAAGGGGAAGAAGGCCTGGACTAACGACTGGTTATTTACTCGCAGCTATAGGTTCGCTCATTGCGATGACAGCAGCTTTAAGTGAATTGTATTTCTTCTTACCTTTAGGAATTCTTGGGGTCGGAATTGGTAATGCCGCCAATCTTGCAGCTCGTTATGCGGCAGCAGACCTTGCAGCACCGGAGCGCAAAGCACGTGCAATTGGCACTCTGGTTTGGGCCTCCACCTTTGGTGCGGTTCTTGGCCCAACAATCGGATTCGGCCCAGCTAAATCACTGGGAGTATTCATGGGTCTTCCAGAATTGGCAGGCCCATATGTTATTTCTAGCTTACTTTTCGTCTTAGCAGCCTTTGTTATACACAAAAATTTACACCCAGACCCTCTGCTGCTTTCCGGACAATTGGACGAGTCGAAACCTGATAGTGGTATAAAAGAAGCAGCAAAACTTCTCTTTTTCTCACGAGTTGGTCAATTGTCTGTTCTTTCCATGGTTGCAGGACATGTAGTCATGGTAGGTGTCATGACAATGACGCCCTTACACATGAAAGATGGATCACATGAATTAGAAATTATCGGTTTTGTTATTTCTCTTCATATCGTAGGGATGTACGCCATCGCTCCGGCAATTGGCTGGTTAGTGGATCACATAGGTGTAGGCCCTTTGTTGATCACAGGAGGAGCGTTACTTTTCTTAGGATCTGAGTTAGCCGCTCATACCGATAAGAGCGACAGTCTCGGAGTTTTCGTGGGTTTATTTCTCATTGGAGTGGGATGGAGCTGTGGCCTGGTTGCATCATCAGCTTTACTCACAAAAACTTTTGATGGAGCGGAAAGAGTAAGGGTCCAAGGTTTAGCAGATTTAGTCATGACTGCCTCTGGCGGTTTAGCTGGGATCGGATCAGGGTTACTAGTTGCCGGTACGGATTACCAGACGATGAGCCACAACGCAGCTTTTGTTGGTCTTGTCCCAATAGTTGGATACATATTATTTGAATTAACAAAGAATAAGAAATCATTCAATAAGTTATGAAGGTTCTTACTTCTACGTGCTTATTAGTCGCTCTTCTACTGGGTTGTTCTGAACAACTTGAAAGTGTAGATGCTGGTTATGAAAGTGGTTCATCAACTTCTCTTCTTTCCAAAGACGAAGAGTCATCAACTTCAATTTCTGTTAGCGAAAGTAATCGTGACTCAGAAGAACGAGACTACTTAGATGTAGAAGTTCTGCAGAATCATCCATTTACTCTTACCTCGGTTATTTCTTTGGATCATCCAATGGGTCTTGTCGCGGTGCCAGAGAGTGATGTCGTCTTGGTTGGTGAACGAGACGGGAGAGTCTCACAGTTACATTTCTTAGATGATGGAACTGCCACCAAAGGAGATCCTGTTCTCGATTTAAGATCAGAAGTAAGTACTTTAGGAGAAGGCGGCCTATTAGGTTTAGCTGTATCGAATGATGGCAAAGAACTTTATTTGAGTTACACAGACCAGGAAATGAAAAGCCAAGTCATTTCAACGGTGTTGAATTCAGGTATGCCAAATATTGACGAAAAAAGAACAATCCTTTCTTTAGAGCAACCGTTTTCTAATCACAATGGTGGACATCTTGTAGTTGATCAAAAAGGAATGCTTCTTGTCGGATTTGGCGATGGTGGCGGATCAGATGACCCACTTAATTATGGACAAGATAGAAGTAATTGGTTCGGATCAATTCTTCGGATCAACCCTTCAATTGAATCGCCATATGGAGTACCAGAGTTGAATCCATTTTTTGGTTCAACTGAATTCAAAGAAGAAATTTTGGTATGGGGACTCCGCAACCCATGGCGTTATTCAATTGATAGCACCACAGGTGATCTCTGGATTGGTGATGTGGGCCAAGATCACATTGAAGAAATAACACGGATACCTTACGAAGATTTGACTGAAGACAATAATTTAGGATGGCCTATCTTTGAAGGCGATCGTAAGAATAGAGATGAGTCTTTGGATACTCATAGGCTCCCAAACATCGTGTACGACCATTCCGATGGTCGGTGCTCTGTTACTGGAGGCCTCGTTTACAATAGTGATAACGCTTCAGAATTTTCTGGAGTCTATATTTATAGTGATTGGTGCGATGGACGGATTCGTCTAGCTGCGATCCTTCAAGACGGTAGTGTCCTTACACATGCAACAGATTTAATAGTCCCTGAAGTGGTCGGGTTTTCCGAAGGGAGAAATGGTCAGATATATGTTTTCTCCCTACAAGGAGAAGTCTTCGAGTTGAAGACTGAATGAAGTCCAAATAAATTTTATCGAAGGAGTTGAAATGTCTAACCCCCCAATTGTTTTAGTTCACGGCCTCGGGACTTCAGCTGAGACGACTTGGTATAACAACGGGTGGGTAGATTTAATCCAAGACGCTGGGCGAGAAGTGCATGCGCTCGATTTGCTTGGTCACGGAAACGCTCCAAAGCCAACTGATCCGGAGGAATATCGTGAAGTAACACGACATTTACTAGATGGATTTCCAGAAGTACCAGTAGACATTGTTGCTTTTTCTCACGGTGCTCGACTCGTACTAGAAATAGCAATAAAAAACCCTGAGCGTTTCCACAGGATAGTGTTGGCCGGAATTGGAGAAAATCTTTTTCGGGAAGAACCAGAAAGACGAACTGCAATCTTTGAAGCAATAGAATCTGGGCAATCTAATGACCCTGAGTTGCGCTATTTTGCTGACTTACCAAATCTTCCTGGAGGTAGCCGCTCTGCCCTGACAGCATTTATGCGACGCCCAGGCACACCAAAAATAACTGAAGAACTTCTTGCCAACGTAACATGCCCTGTTTTGGTTGTTCTAGGAGACAATGACTTTGCTGGTCCTGCAGGTCCTTTAGTGTCTGCTCTTCCTGACAGCATATTTGTTGAACTAAAAGGAGTGGATCACTTTGCAACGCCAAAAGATTTTGGCTTCATAGATGCTGCACTAACTTTCCTTGATGCCCAGCCTTTTTAATTAAGTTAGTGGCCTATCTGTTGGTAAAACCGGTGTGGGTAGTTTGCTTTCCCCTCTAAGGAATTTGTCGACTGAATGAGCAACTGAACGCCCTTCAGCTATTGCCCACACGATCAAAGATTGGCCACGTCCCATATCACCGCAAATAAAGACTCCCTCTTTGTTTGTTGCAAACTCTTGATTGCGTTTAACGTTTCCGCGCTCATCAAGGACCAGATTGAAGTCTTCGATTAGAGGTGATGACTCAGGCCCAGTGAATCCGAGAGCTAATAGGACGAGATCTGCTGGAAAAATTTTTTCTGTTCCGGTGACTTTTTCGAATGTAATTGAACCGCTAGAAGAAGTTTGATCTACTTCATGGGTTTTTAGGCCAACTACTCGCCCTTCTTCGACAATGAATTCTTCGGTATTGATGGCAAATTGGCGCTCACCACCCTCTTCATGTGCTGAGGACACACGATGTATGAGCGGCCATGTCGGCCAGGGAGTAGATGGAGAACGATCGCTCGGAGGTCTAGGCATTATTTCAAACTGTTGCACAGATGACGCTCCTTGACGTAAAGCTGTTCCTAAACAGTCTGCGCCTGTGTCTCCCCCACCGATGATTACTACATTTTTCCCCTTAGCTGTTACCGCCGGAACATCTAAGTCTCCTTGTTCCACTCTGTTTGCATCTGGTAGATACTCCATGGCTTGTAATATTCCTGAAGCGTCTCTTCCGGGAATTTGGAGATCTCTCCATTGTGTAGCGCCAATTGCAAGAATTACTGCATTGAAATCTTTAAAGAGCTCACTAACGAGAAGGTCAGTACCTACTGTAGTGTTTAGAACAAATTGTGTTCCTTCGGCCTCCATTTGAGCTAGACGTTGGTCTAGATATTTTTTCTCCATTTTGAAACTAGGTATTCCATAACGAAGCAGACCTCCGATTCTGTCTTCACGTTCAAAAACGCTGACGTCGTGTCCTGCACGAGTGAGTTGTTGGGCAGCTGCTAAACCGGCGGGGCCAGATCCAATTATTGCTACACGTTGTCCTGAAAGCTGGTCCGGAAGAATTGGCATAATCCACCCTTCGGCCCAAGCACGATCCACTATGTTTACTTCAACCTGTTTGATTGTCACCGGTGGCTCATTAATACCTAGAACACATGCGGATTCACATGGCGCTGGACATAGTCTTCCTGTGAATTCAGGAAAGTTGTTAGTGGCATGAAGTCTTTCGGAAGCTTCTCTCCATTTCTCTCTATATATCAAGTCATTCCAATCGGGGATCAGATTCCCTAACGGGCAACCATTGTTGCAAAATGGGATACCACAGTCCATGCATCTACTCGCTTGGCGTTGTAAATCCTGAGTAGAGAACGGAGCATTTACCTCTTTCCAATCTTTTAGCCGCACAGGTATTGAACGTCGCTCGGGAAGTTGTCTGTCATGATTTAGAAATCCACGCGGGTCGCCCATCTTAGTTATCTCCAGAAGAGGCCATTATTGCTGCAACTTCATCTTTGCCCTGACTTCGAGCAACAGCTGCAGCTTCTAGCACACGTTTATAGTCGGTTGGCATAACTTTTATAAATCGTGAAGAAGGAGTTCCCCACCTTTTGAGGATTTTTTCTGCCACTACTGATTCTGTTTCGCCATGATGTTTGATGATGGTGTCTTTAAGCCAAATTTCATCTTCCTGATTCAGCGGTTCTAATAAGACCATCTCGTGATTTACATTTTCAACGAAATCGCCGAATGGGTCATAGACGTATGCGACTCCTCCAGACATACCTGCAGCAAAGTTTCTTCCAGTAGGTCCTAGAATAACTGCTTTCCCTCCAGTCATATATTCGCATCCATGGTCTCCTATTCCCTCAACTACAGCGGTGGCACCAGAATTTCTAACGCAGAATCTCTCCCCTACTTTCCCGCGGATATACATTTCACCGTTAGTGGCACCGTAGAGTATGACGTTTCCGGCTATGACTTGCTCTTCGGCATTAAAACTTGAATCTTTTGGTGGTCGTAAAGTTACTTTTCCGCCTGATAACCCTTTTCCGACGTAATCATTGGCGTCGCCTTCAAGATGCAGGCTTATGCCACGAGGTAAAAATGCACCAAAGCTATTTCCAGCAGATCCGTAGAAATCTAGAGAGATAGTCCCGTCAGGTAAGCCTTCGCTGCCGTATTTCTTAGTTACGTGGTAACCGAGCATGGTTCCGGTTGATCGGTTGGTGTTATTGATCGAAAAGACAGAATGAATGTTTTCCCCGTTGCTTAATGCTGGTTCACTTTTCTTGATCAATTCTTGGTCAAGGACTGTTTCAAGACCGTGATCCTGGATTTGTGTTTGATGTCTATCAGCTTTGTCTTCTATGTCGGGAAGATGAAATATTGGGGAAAGGTTCAAACCTTTTGCCTTCCAATGTGACACTGCTTCTATAGAATCCAACACTTCGACTTGGCCTATTGCTTCGTTTAATGATCGGAAGCCTAATTCCGCGAGTATCTCGCGTACTTCTTGAGCAATGAATTCGAAAAAATTTACGACGTGTTCAGCTTTCCCAGTGAATTTTTTACGTAATTCAGGGTTCTGTGTGGCTACACCAACTGGACACGTGTCAAGATGACATACCCGCATCATGACGCAACCGGAGACCACTAACGGCGCAGTAGCAAATCCGTATTCGTCTGCTCCAAGGAGTGCAGCTACAACTACGTCACGTCCAGTTTTTAATTGTCCATCAACTTGAACGACAATTCTGTCGCGTAAACGGTTTAGTAGAAGAGTTTGTTGAGTTTCTGCTAGTCCAAGCTCCCATGGGGCTCCGGCATGTTTGATTGAAGTCAAAGGGGAAGCTCCGGTTCCACCGTCATGTCCAGAAATGAGCACAACGTCTGCATGAGCTTTAGAAACGCCTGTGGCTACGGTTCCTACTCCTACTTCTGCAACCAACTTCACGTGGATCCGACTTTGAGGATTTGCATTTTTCAAATCAAAAATGAGTTGAGCTAAATCTTCAATCGAATAAATATCATGATGCGGAGGAGGAGAGATGAGAGCAACCCCTGGAGTTGAGTGTCTGGTTTTCGCGATCCAGGGGTAAACCTTGTGACCTGGCAATTGCCCTCCCTCTCCAGGTTTCGCACCTTGAGCCATTTTGATTTGTATGTCATCGCTATTCACTAGGTATTCTGATGTCACCCCAAAACGTCCAGAAGCTACTTGTTTGATAGCTGATCGTCGCAAGTCGCCACTTTCATCTCGGATAAAACGATCTGGGTCTTCACCGCCTTCACCAGTATTTGACTTTCCTCCAATCCTGTTCATGGCAATAGCTAATACTTCGTGGGCTTCTGAGGAAATAGAACCATACGACATGGCTCCAGTTGAAAACCTTTTTACTATCTCGGATATTGGTTCTACTTCTTCTATTGGAATTGAAGAACGTAGGTTCTCTTTGAATCTAAATAGACCACGAAGCGTCCCAAGGCGCTTTGATTGGTTATTTATTTGACCTGTGTATTGTTTGAAAATGTCGTAGCGACCTTCTCTGGTGGCGTGTTGAAGGCGAAAAATTGTTTCTGGGTTAAAGAGATGATGCTCTCCTTCTTTTCTCCACTGGTACTCTCCCCCGACATTCAGTGTGCGATGTGGTGTTGTTCCTGCATTATTTGGAAAGGCTTGATTGTGTCTATAGAGAACCTCAGTAGTTAGAACTTCAAATCCGACACCTTCAATGCGACTAGATGTACCAGAGAAACAAAGGTCAATAACTGAACTATTTAGGCCAATACTTTCAAAAATCTGCGCTCCTGTATATGAAGCAACGGTTGAGATGCCCATTTTCGACATTATTTTTAGCAGGCCTTTATCACAAGCAGTTATGAAGTTCTTACGAGCTAGCAATGGGTCTAAATTTGGACTTATTCCATAAAGGCCATCGTTAATAATCTCATCAATCGTTTCATAGGCCATATAAGGGCAAATAGCAGAAGCCCCGAAGCCAAGGAGTAGAGCCATGTGGTGGGTTTCTCGCGCATCACCACTCTCAACAACGATTCCGACATGGTTCCGTTTCTTGATTTTGGTTAAGTGATGATGGATGGCTCCAGTTGCTAGCAACGAAGGTATTGGAGCAGTTACTTCGTCTAAATCCCGATCACTTATTACGAGTATTCCAGCCCCTGACTTTATGGCGTCTTCAGCTTGTTTTTGTAGCTTCGCTAAAGCATCCTGAAGTCCGTTAGTTCCACTTGCCTTTGAGAAAGTTGCGTTGAGTACTTTCGCTTCTAAAGATTTTGGTCGATCTTTATTAAGAAGTATTTCTGATAACTGAGATTCTGTGATGAGAGGATGCGGAAGATGAATTTGAATACAATTTTTTGGAGACATATCTAAAATATTTGGCCGAGGGCCTAAAGTGCCTGAAACCGCCGTGATCAACTCTTCCCGCATTGCATCAAGGGGCGGGTTGGTTACTTGAGCAAAGAGTTGCTGAAAGTAATCAAAAATTTGACGAGGATGATCAGAAAGTACAGATATAGGTGTGTCTGACCCCATGGAACCTATTGCTTCTTTTGAGTCGCGGATCATGGGAGTTAGAAGAACTTTTAGTTGTTCGTGGGTGTAACCAAAGATTTGCTGTCTTTGAAGATGAGTTGTTGAAACTGATGACTCAGTTCTGTGTTCAATAGGATCTTTCAGATGGACGAGATTAGCGTCAAGCCAGTCCTGATATGGACGAGCACTTGCAAGTTTTTTCTTTATTTCCTCATTCCTGATTATTCGCCCTTGTTTGGTGTCAATTAGGAACATCTTGCCGGGCTCCAGTCGGCCTTTCTCAACGATTGAATCACTTGGTATATCAACAACTCCCACTTCGCTTGCCATCACTACCAGATCGTCATTTGTTACCCAGTAACGACTTGGCCGTAAACCATTACGGTCTAGAACTGCTCCAATGATGCTTCCATCTGTGAAAGCGATGGAAGCCGGGCCATCCCATGGTTCCATCAGGGCAGAATGGTATTGATAGAAGGCTCGCAGGTCATTAGGCATCTTCGAATTGTGTTCCCATGGCTCAGGAATCATCGTCATTATTGCTTCTGGAAGAGAGTATCCACCCATCACTAAGAGTTCTAGCGCTTCGTCAAATGCAGCGGTATCGCTTGCTCCTTGTATGCAAATTGGGAAGAGTCGATGCATGTCACCGGAGATTAAGTTTGTTTCTAACTGGGATTCTCTTGCTCTCATCCAATTACGATTTCCCTGAACCGTATTTATTTCTCCATTATGGGCTACCAATCGGTATGGATGAGCTAAGGGCCAAGATGGAAAAGTGTTTGTTGAGAATCTGGAATGTACTAATGCCAAGGCACTTTCGGTTCGTGGATCTTTTATATCCAAGTAGTACTCAGCGAGTTGTGGGGTTGTAAGCATTCCCTTGTAGACAATTGTTCTAGAGCTAAGAGACGGGAAATAAATTCCTTCATGCGGCTTAGAAGAGGAGGCCATGCTGTTTGCCGAATTCTCATCATTTTGAGACTTTGAAGATATTTCGTGTTCAGCTCTCTTACGTAGCCCGTACAAAAGACGGTCGAGTTCCAGTCCAGATATGTTTGAGTCTCCTGCTTTGGCTATAAAAGCCTGTTTCATTAGTGGTTGAGCAGCTTTAGCTGCGGGGCCAATCATTGAGTCATCAATTGGCACTTCACGCCAACCAAGAATCTTTAGATCCTCTTCCTCGCATAAGGCCGTGAATTGGTCGGTGACTGCTTCAGCTTCTGCAGCGTTATTCGGCAGGAAAGCAATGCCGGTTGCGTAAAGCCCGATAGGAGGAAGATTAAAAGTCACTTCCTCTCGATAAAGACGGTCTGGAACTTGAATCAAGATTCCAGCACCATCTCCTGAACTTGTTTCAGCACCGAGAGCTCCACGATGCTGCATCTGGCAAAGAGCGCCAACCCCAATCTCAACAATGCGGTGGCTTTTGTGTCCCTTTACATTACAAACAAAGTTGACTCCACAGGAATCATGCTCAAACTGTGGATCGTAAAGTCCTTGAGCCTCTGGTGCTGTATTACTCATTGAAGGTCCGCTCACTAGTAACTGGTGTCAGTAGCTTTGGAGCATCTTTGATCCCTAGCAATCACGCTAAAACGTGAGGAACCCCACTTCTTCGTGGCACTGAGTGTAAAACAACAGCAACTTGGTGTCGCAATTCTAAGTTCCACATATCATCATAGAGGAATGATTGTTACAGGAAAACAAAATGCGGAAGAGTTATGTGCTTTCATTGATTCTTCGCCGAGCCCTTTTCATGCTGTAAATACTTCTGCAGAGAAATTATCCAAGGCCGGTTTTACTGAAGTTGAGTCCCCAGCTTTGTTTAATGAGGAAGAATCTGTGTTCTTTCGTCGCGATGGGGCACTTATAGCTATAAGTGGGCCCCTTAAAGGTGAGGAAGCAGTAAGGGTGGTGGGTGCTCACACTGATAGCCCTAATCTTCGCCTTAAGCCAATATTTGATACAAACCGAAATGGGTGGCGTGGTCTGGGTGTAGAGGTCTATGGATCAGCTTTGAACAACAGTTGGTTGGACCGGGACCTTGGATGTTCTGGTCGTCTAGTACTAAAGACAAAAGATGGAATGTTAGAGAAAATATGTCGGTTAGATGAACCTGTTGCTCGGATTCCTCAGTTAGCTATTCACCTCGATCGGCAGGTAAACGAAAAAGGTTTAATTCTCAACCGCCATAAACATCTGCAGCCGTTAGTAGGTATTAAAGAAGGATCCAGCCTTCTTGAAAAGATGGCGCACTCAATAGATCAAGATGTGCAAGATATCTTGTCTTTTGATTTGATGCTCCATGATCTGACACCGTCAACTCTGTCTGGTATTGACCAAGAGTTTGTTAGCGCTCCTCGTATTGACAATCTTTTATCTTGTCATGCCGCTATTTCAGCATTGGCATCTATCGGCTCTCAATCAGGAGCTTTCACGAACGTTGTAGCACTCTATGACCATGAAGAGGTAGGCAGTACTTCATCAACAGGAGCTTTAGGTCCGCTACTAAAGGATGCGTTAATGCGTCGTTGTAGTGACGCTTCACTTTCTTCAGAACAGTCATTGGTTATTTCCTCAGATTGTGCACATGGAACTCATCCAAATTACGTTGACATGCATGATGAGAACCATCAGATATTTTTAAACCAAGGGCCGGTTCTCAAGCACAACGCAAACATGCGCTACGCCACTGATGCTCTAGGAGCGGCATTAGTTAAGACGGCTGCAGAAAAGGCAAATGTTCCTTTGCAGGTTTTTGTAAGTAGATCAGATCTTGCTTGTGGTTCAACAATTGGGCCCTTAGCTGCAGTAAACACGGGGATAAGAACAGTAGATTTAGGGATCGCCCAACTATCTATGCACAGCGCAAGAGAAATGTGTGGAAGTGAAGATCCAGGATATTTGCAGTCTCTTTTGATGGAACTCTTCAAAAACTAATAAACGTGTTTAGTTGCACGCAAACGGTGCTTTACCCCTCTATAAGGAGCAACAACCATAAGTAACATCGGGAATATTTCTAGTCGGCCCACAAGCATTAGAAACGCCAGAACCATGCGAGACGGAGTTGAATAAGCATCAGCAAAAGAAGCTGTTGGGCCTGCATCTCCTAAAGCAGGACCCATATTTCCTAAAGCACTTATTACCCCACTTAAGGCCGTCACAATATCTGTGTCTAAAGCGGTCAAAGTTAATGTTCCGGCTACGACGAGAATGGCATATACGGCGATAAAGCCGGCGATTCTTTGAACAAGAGATTCGTTTATAACTTTTGATCCATGAAAGACTGGGAAGACTCCACGAGGTCTACGGAATTTTCTAATAGATCGAAGTGCATGTGATGCCCCGATTTGTAGTCGAAATATTTTGACTCCGCCAGAAGTTGAACCCGTACAACCACCAAATACAAGAAAAATGAAAAGGAGGATTTGAGGTCCACTCACCCAAGAAGAAAAATCTCCGTTGCTTCCTGCACCTGTAGCGTTGCTAAAACCTGTGCTAGTTCCAAGAGTTACAACGTTGAAAGCGGCAGAACGAAGTGCTTCATTTATCTCAAGTCCATTAGAGGTTAGAATCCATGTAATTGCAAGTGTTGAGGCCGACATTAGGCCGAGGTAAGAACGAAATTCTGGATCTTTTAAGTGGACAATCCGATACTCCTTAGTCATGCGCCAATGTAGGGCAAAACTTGATCCGCCAAGAATCATCCCAAGAATCAGAACCATTTCTATGGTTGGACTATCCCAAAATCCAATAGAAGAATCACGTGTTGAGAAGCCACCCGTTGAAGCTGTAGTCAAAGCATGAGCAACTGCATCGTATACACTCATTCCCGCCGTAAATAAGGCAATACCAATACAGATAGTCAATACGCAATAGATCTTCCAAAACTTCCGCGCTGTATCAACAACTCGTGATGCAAGGCGGTCACTTTCCGGCCCAGGAGCTTCGGCACTTATTAAACCCAGACCGGAAGCTCGAAGAGAAGGTAAGACTGTGACTACTAATACAACTATTCCCATCCCACCTACCCACTGCGTTAACTGCCGGTAAAGCAAGATTCCTGAACCATGGGATTCAATCGGATTATGGCTTCCAAAAACAGTAGAACCAGTGCAGGAATAACCAGAAATTGATTCAAATAGCGAGTCAGCGAACTGAATCAAGAAACTGGAACCTTCATAGCTAAAGGTTCCATCAAAGAGGTAAGGAAGTGCTCCAAACAGTGAAACAAAAAGCCAAGCACCGCCAACAGCTGAAAATATATCTGCTTGCCCGAGACGGCCGGGCTTAGTTATTACCCTAGCGATACCGCCGAATATTAAACAGATAATGGAAGCAAATAAAAGAGGTAAAACTGATCCGGAGAGATCTATGAAGGTTGCGCCATTAGATATTTTTTTACCTTCGCGATCAATGCCTTCAATAATTGCGCAAATGAGCATGGCGGCTGAGACGAAAAGTAATGCGGTTCCGGTGACATGTAGAGTGGTGTTTGAAGATTTAGGAAACTTCTTCAGTTTAAAAGCCATCATTCACTCGCCTTAATCTTCAAGATTTGACGTCTAATGGATTTTTCTTTGCGCTTCAGGAGTGAGACGAACTCACCTGCGGCTATTAATACCGGAAATATAGTTAGCCAACCCAGAAGCATTGCCGGTACTAAGGTCATGCGGATGGGGCGAGACCATAGGGCTGGGTCTACCAAATCTCCATTTATAGCTCGTATGGGTCCCGCTGTAGCAGCAGAATGAACGGAAGCATTAATTGCTGAAAATAGATCAAGCCCCGCTATTGCACTGGCAATAGAAGTGATTGTTACTACTGAAATAAATAAGAATTGAAGGACGACCGCATGTTCGACAGTTGATTCAGACAAAGGCTTTGCATCAATTTGAATGTGAACAATGGAACGTGGATGCAACTGACGAACTAACTCCCGTATTGAGAGACGGATCAGGATGATGAGGGATCTAATATTGAAACCACCAGAAGCCGACCCTGCCATTCCTCCAATGGCAGTGACTAACAGAACCAAGACAGTGAATGCGGGGAGCCACTCCCCCTGGATCATCCCCGGAAAACCAGTAGTTGAGACTGCGGAGGAAACAACAACAAAAGACGACCGCAAGTTTGTAAAAGAGGACTCCCCAGAAAATATGAAAAGTACTAGACCTAAAGAAATAAGAGTGGAGAAATAAAGTCGTAATTCTAAAGAGTTTCTAAGATCACCTATTTTTTTTGTAGCTAAACGCCACAAAACAACAAAACTTGTCCCAGACATACACATTCCAACGATGGCTATCCATTGGACTGCTGCATTTTCTAAAGGGCTTCCTTGTGGAACGAAGCCACCAGTAGAGACTGTTGAAATGGCAAGAAGCAGACCGTCAAAAATCCCTATCCCAGTTAAAGAGTAAGCAACCCAAAGAGAGAAAGATAGAGGGACGTAAATGCTCAAGATGTTATAAATCGCCGTACGTCTAGTTGCTCCGAGAGATAATGCATCATTTCGTTCAATTTGAGAAGAAGGGTCACTCCTATTGCCTATAACCGGAATGATGGCTGCGCCAAGAATCAGAACAGTTAATCCTCCCACCCATTGAAGGAAGCCTCTAAAAAATTCAATCTCAGGAGTGAGTTGAGCGATATCTAATGTGCTTAGCGCAGTAGTGGTTATAGCTACAGTTGCTTCGTAAAAAGCGGTATCAAATTGGTTTGTAACTCCAGTAATAAAAAAAATAGTTGCTGCGCTTAAACCTACGGAAGTTGCAAAGGAGAAGAATCCAGCGAAAATATCTGCAGCTCTATGTTTTTGAGGCGGACGAATAATCGAAAAAAGATATCCGCCGAAAATACCTAAACAGGTTCCAGAAACTAATAATTTTGGTGTATGTGAGGCTGAATCTATCAAACCCACAAGCCCAGAGATAGTGGAAATGAATCCGACGGTGAGAAGCCCCGCGCTGATCCCAAGAAAAAGTCCAGAAGTCCAGGATGCCCAATCAGGAAGTTTCTTGTAGCCCACAAATGTCAGTAGCCGAAGTCGGGAACGGTAACTGAATTTCACTAGAAAAGTTGACCGATGCTTTCAGCAAACTCAGATTTAGCGATAACAATCACATGATCTCTATCGCGAAATACAGTGCTGCCTCGTGCTATTTGTGGTTTTCCATCACGCAAAATCGCGCCAACTAAAGCTTCTTTTGGAAACCCTGCATCAGCAATCCGCTTGCCTTCGCAAGCGCTACTATCATCCACAGCAAACTCAAGAATTTCAGCGTCTCCGTGTAAATAAGTTGCGATTTGAGCAGCATCACCACTGCGGACAAAGCGTAAAACACTGTTGGCGGTAGCAGTTCTTGGGCTAAGTGTTGCTCCCACATCATGTGTGTCAAGTAAACCAAGTAGCTTTAGGCGATGGACTACAGCAATCGTTTTAGGTGTAGAGGAATTGTATAAATCTCCCATCAAACGGGCACCAGCAGATTTGGCATACAAACAAGCAAGAACATTTGCGTCGTCTTCTCCAGTTAAAGCGACAACGATGTCTTGGCGGCCAACATCAGCTTCTTCGAGCATGTCTACATCAGTGATGTCTCCATTGAAGACTAAAGCATGTTTTAGAGAGGCACTTAATTCATTTGCACGTTTAAGGTCTTTTTCGATAATGGCAACATCAACAGCTTTCTGAACTAAAGACTCAGCTAGTAACTGGGCTGTCCGTCCTCCTCCAAGAAGCAATGCTCGAGCTGGCATATCGCGTTCGATGCCCAGTCTTCGGATCACATCCCGGAGAGCACGTCGTTTACAGATAACGCGAAGAAGGTCGCCTTCTTGGAGAGATTCATTTTTACGAGGAATCAACGTCTCTTCAAGGTCGTCGTTGACCTGACGTGTGATTGAGGCGATCATGAAATCCCAATCAGGTTCAAGATCTTTGCCTAACTGTTCCAGCGAGACGCCAACAAATGGAGCATCAGGAGGTAACTTTGCTCCAATAACTACTACTTCCCCACCACCCATGTGGACCATATCTAGGGCACCTGGATACTCCATCAACCGAAGAACATCTTGCGCTACTTCTTCGTCTGGATCAATCATCAAATGAGTATCAGGGGAGCCCAGAAGTTGGCCTACTTCCTTGCTTCTTAATCCGCGAGATTCCACCCGGACGATTGTTCGCTTCACGCCAGATTGTTTAGCTAAGAGTGCAGCTAACAGATTTGCATCGTCATTCTTGGTTACTGCCACTAAAAGATCTGCTTCTTCGACACCTGCTCGTTTAAGCGCATCTGGGTCAGTTCCGCTTCCTAATATTGTAAGAACATCTAAAGTATTGTCTCTTTCAATTTGATTGAAACGTTCAGGGTTTTTCTCCATTAAAGAAACGTCATGTTGACGATTTAGACGGTCAGCTACATAAGTTCCAACCTCTCCAGCTCCTACAACTATTACTTTCACCTGCTAATCCTCCCCCATAGAGGGTGGCAGGTGGTTCATACCCACCTGATAAATCTTTTTTTCTGTTACAAGAATGTCCAGTGGGATATCCCACGGATTGGGGTCAATAGATTGAACTATTTGAAATTCATGCGCCAAACCGACCAGTTGCGGCTTTTTTCTTTGCTTTCGAAAAAAAAACGTCTTGTCATAGAATCCGGCACCGTGACCAATTCGATTACCTGATAGGTCTGTTGCCACTAAGGGCACAAGGACTAAATCTAACTCTTCAGGGTTAACTTCAAGGCCAGAACTCGGTTCAGGTATTCCGAACGGGCCAATTTGAAAAGAGTCTTCAGGAATTAAATAAGAAAGTTTGCCATCAGTTTTGATAACTGGGAAAGCGTGCTTAGGTCCAGGAGTATCAGCAAGTGGCGATGGATCTATTTCACCTTGAACACCAAAATAGGAACCAACTACCTGAGAATTTCTATACACAGAAAGCGACAAAACTTTTTCCCGGGCACGATTCGACGAATCTGTTACTAAGTCCTCAGGTAACGAGGACCGTTTATCTAGTAGGTCTGCTCTTATGTGAGAAGCAGTCATACATCTATCGTTACCTAGATCTTTCAGAGTTGCCAGTGATACCTGTGGTCAGATGTCACGTTTTCCTTTTCCGTTAATGTTTGAACAGAGCCTCTATCTTTACTAGCGTTTCTTCAGCCGCAAAAATTATGCAGTAAAAATATGCATTTAAACCAAAAATGCGCGTTCAGAAACTAATAGATCAGGAGAGAGTTCCTTGGAATCCATCCCTTATATAGCCGCCGTGTCAGCGCTTGCTGGCCTCATACTTGCAGGATATTTCTTTCAAGACGTGAAGAAAGCCGACCCAGGAAATGCACGGATGGTTCATTTGATGACAGAAATCCAAAAAGGTGCAAAAGCATTCTTGAATCAAGAATATAAATGGGTTTCTGTCTTTGTTCTCGCAATGGCAGTCTTGATTGCAATACTTATCGCTCCATTAGCTGCAGTGACTTATGTTGTAGGTGCTGTCCTTTCAGCAACAGCTGGTTATGTTGGAATGACAGTAGCGACAATGGCGAATGCTCGAACAACACAAGCAGCTAAAGAAGGGCCAGGAAAAGCTCTTCCAATAGCTTTCCGAGGCGGAGCCGTTATGGGATTCTCTGTAGCTGGGTTAGCTCTTTTGGGACTAATGGTTGTTTACATCATTTTTGTTCTTGTCTTAGAGGTTGATCAAGCTTTCGAGGTCGTGACTGCTTATGGCTTAGGGGCAAGTTCTATAGCCCTCTTCAGTCGTGTTGGTGGCGGTATTTACACTAAAGCTGCTGACGTTGGTGCCGATCTCGTCGGGAAAGTAGAGGCAGGCATTCCAGAAGATGATCCCAGGAATCCTGCAACAATTGCGGACAATGTTGGTGACAATGTTGGTGATGTCGCAGGAATGGGTGCAGACCTTTTTGAAAGCTATGCAGGATCTATTCTTGCACCTATATCACTGGTGGCTTTTGCCGGCGGCTTAGCCGCAGAGCAAGCCACGGATGCACAACAAATCTCACTTCTCGTATTTCCTATGGCGATAGCTTTTGCCGGCATGATTGCTTCAATCATTGGTTCTTTCTTCGTAAAGGGTGGCAAGTCCACCGATTCGAAAGCTCTTTCTCATGCTTTACATATGGGTACAAACATAGCTATGGGATTAACGGTGATCGCCACAGTAGTGCTTTCATGGTGGCTTTTCGGGAAGGATGCAGAATTTGACAGTGCGTTCGGACTAGCAATATCAGTCATTGGAGGATTGATTGTTGGTTGGGCTCTCGGTAAAACTGCAGAATTTTACACCTCTGACCACTACGGACCTGTAAAGAAAATCGCTGATCAAACTAAAACTGGACCCGCTACAACCATCCTTGGAGGAATATCTGCAGGAATGGTCTCGGTGGCAGCATCTGTAGGACTTTTAGCCATCGGCGTTCTTATTGCGTACTGGGGTGGAGAAATGGCCTTCGATTCCATCGGCAGCCTCGACGGTGGTATTTACGGAATCGCAGTAGCAGCAATTGGTATGTTAGCCACAACAGGCGTGGTGGTTTCAGTTGACGCTTATGGTCCAATAGCAGATAATGCTGGCGGTATCGCAGAAATGGCAGAATTAGACCCAAGCGTACGTGAAGTAACCGACGCACTGGACTCATTAGGGAATACCACAGCAGCAATAGCGAAAGGGTTTGCTGTCGGTTCAGCGGCCCTGACCGCACTGGCTCTCTTCAAGAGTTTTGAATTCGCAGTCGAAATGGCAGGCGGAAATCTTTCGCTAAATATTGGTGAAGTAAGTGTCTTCATTGGACTGTTTGTAGGAGCGATGCTGCCCTTCCTTTTCGCAGCCTTGACGATTGATGCGGTAGGAAGAGCGGCACAAGAAATGATAGAAGAGGTTAGACGACAGTTCCGTGAGATCCCGGGGTTACGAGAGGGTGCAGAAGGAGTTGTTCCAGACTCTGCACGCTGCGTCGCTATCTCAACGAAGGCCTCGTTAAAAGAAATGGTCATTCCTGGTGCTCTTGCGATCATTGTTCCTCTCGTCATTGGCTTCATTAGCGTAAATGCTCTGGGCGGCTTCTTGGCCGGTGCCTTAGTTACTGGCTTCTGTCTCGCGATTTTTATGGCTAACGCAGGTGGAGCGTGGGATAACGCTAAGAAATACATAGAGACAGGAGCTCTCGGAGGTAAAGGCTCAGAAAGTCACAAGGCAGCAGTCGTAGGAGACACAGTTGGCGATCCATTCAAAGATACCTCCGGACCTGCAATGAATATTCTCATTAAGGTAATGACTATTGTGTCACTAGTATTCGCGTCCGCATTTGTGGGCTAGTCAAACACTAAAGCATCTGAAACAGTGACAGAACTCCGTTTAACTACCTCAGCGTTATACCCGGAAGCAGTTGCTTGTTTAACTGCGTCCTTTCAGGAAGACCCGGTTCTCTCCTATCTGTTTGAAGATGAGGAGCAGAGGCCACTAATGCTTGCTGCCTTTTTCGCAAATCGTCTTGCAAGTCGAAATGAGACTGACCGACTATTAGTTCCATCTGGTTTGGATGCACGGAATGCAGCGGCACTTTGGGAAGCGCCAGAAAAAGATTCTGAAAACGACTCATCTTTTAACGCTGTCGTTGCGGCAGGAGTTTCACTCTTGGGTCAAGGCTGGATAAGTGATCGCCTTGTAAATTTGCGAGTTTTAGGCGAAGCGAAACCTAAGGACCGACATTGGTATCTGTCCTTTGTTGGGACACGACCAGAATCTCGCGGAAAAGGACTTGCTTCAACGCTTATAAAATCAGTTACGGATATCTGCGATCAAGAAGGAATTCCTGCTTATCTTGAATCAAGCAATCCTGACAATGTGTCATTGTATGAAAGCCACGGTTTTCAAGTAACAGGTGAAGCAGTTATAAAAGATGGACCAACAGTCCCTCTGATGTGGAGAGATCCTTTATTTAAGTAAAGAAAGAACTTGGTGACGAATTTTTTACAGGAAGAACAGTGAAACTCATATCTCAATTGACTAAAAATTTGATTACAAAGCTAGAAGAGAACTCCGAGTTACTTGATACTCCACTCGGTCTAATTCAAGTCGCTAGAGAAGGCACAGGCCCTAAGGTACTTGTCATCCACGGATCACCTGGCGGGTTTGATCAAGGATTAGCATGGGCTCAGCATCTCCAAGATGGCGGCTGTGAGTTGATCGCTCCCTCACGTCCGGGGTACCTCCGAACACCTCTTGAGTCTGGAAAAACTCCTGCGCAGCAGGCTGATTTGTATGCCGCAATGCTTGATGTTCTTGAGATTGACAAAGTAACAGTTTTAGGTATCTCTTCAGGAGGCCCATCAGCAGTTGAGTTTGCTGCCCGACATCCGAACAAAACCAAAGCATTGCTTCTAGATGCAGCAGTACTTCAACCAATCAGTCCGGCGGGCAATTGGTTTGATCGCGTTATATCTGAGTCCACAATTGGGACATGGCTTTCCTGCCTGATCGCGGAAAAATGGCCAAAACTATCCGCAGCTTTAGTAGTGGATATTCTCTCGAGTGGACTTAGTAAGGATGAGAAACGTCAAGCAACGAACTGGATCACAAGTGATCCTGATCGACTCACCAGTGTTGCAGGGCTCCCCTATTCTCTCGCTCCGAGAAAATTTAGAAAGATTGG
>Ga0066862_10000013_pt1 | contig 70945 bp, 47 predicted proteins | sample ETN02SmetaG_FD_66431 | JGI IMG/M metagenome (GOLD analysis project Ga0066862, IMG submission 66431) | Marine microbial and viral communities from oxygen minimum zone, Eastern Pacific Ocean - ETNP2014F10-02SV255 | ecosystem: Environmental > Aquatic > Marine > Oceanic ... | reverse complement strand
TTCTCTTGCAGTGGCTGCTTTGTTTGCGAGGATTGCGACGTTGACGTTTCCGTTGAAGATGACATACCAAAGTAAATATGATGTAACGACAGTGGACTTACCAGACTGTCGTGGAAGCTTGGCAATATTGAATCGTTTGTTATGGAAACGATTCACCATATCCTCTTGAAAATCATAGAGGTCAAATGGGATAACACCCTCATCCAAAGACACGATCTTAATATACTTCTTAATAAAGTAGATCGGATCTTTGCTGCACTTAATAAACTCCTTCACCTGCTTAGGTGTGAAATTTGTGGCAACGTTTGCTTTCTTTAGATTCGGGTTACCAAGATATATCTGGTTTTCAGCCATTTACCAAGGACCAGCCATTCCTGATGCAGCACCTGTTTCAGGTGGTGGTGTTACATCATCGTTATCTATATCGTGAGTACCATCTGGATTATCTTCTACCAGTGTACCCTGTTCTCTACGTATATCTCTTAGTTCTTCAAAATTCTTATTCTTGGTACCACCATCATATTCCCAAGCATATCCTTCCTCAATCATCTGCTCGTTAAGTGATGTCTCTTGATCACCAACATACAACCAGCCCAGGAGTCTACCATACTTACCCATACCACCTTTAAGTTCTGTACGGATTATAAGTTCATTCTCTCCTGCAATAGTATCCTCTAGGGTATACTTCATCCAATTAGTAGCATCAATACCTAATGCCTTCTCTTCGAGGTCTCTTGTCCTCTTCTCTGGCGTATCAATTCCTGCAATTCTAACTCTTTCTTTCTTGTGTAAATCGAAGCCGAGATCAATAGTAACATCAATAGTGTCGCCATCTACTACCTTGTCAATTGAGATCACTCGGAAGTTGTAGCAGCTCTTCCTGCTCGGAGGTGTCATCTTCCCCATAATTCGGATACCAGTTATCGTACTGAAATATGTATACGAGAACCACCCCAACTGCAACAATGAGCAGGGCACACATTATGTTAACTGACCAAACTATATTACTCAACGTGAATCACCCCCTTCATACCAGCACCAGCGTGAGGATCACATTGAATGTTATAGTCACCTGCATCAGCAAAGGTAACATCAAAACTTTCACCAGCAGTAAATGCTAGATCTCCGTGTGATAATTCTGGATGATCTGCTACCTGCATATTATGAGGTGGTAAATCTCCGTTTGTAAATGTAACTGTTTCTCCAGCAGATATTGTTATCTCGTTCGGTTCGAATACTAAATTCCCACCTGAACCCATTGTGATGTTAGCAGCTTGTACAGGTAAGACTAAAAAGAAGGTAGCCAGTAGAGCAAAGAGGTATTTCATAAGTAAGGTCAATCCTACTGTATATATTACCAAGCGGTTGAATATAGACTAGTAAGTCCGTAGAAGATAACAGACCAAACACCTGCTCTGATGATCCAAACCATTATGGTGGGATAACGACTTCTATAAGTATATATGCCTAGGCATAAATATTCGTAAATGTATCAGCGAATACGGACCAAACTCTTATAAATAGAAGCAGCGAGGGAGAACAAGATGAACCCAAACCGCTTTATTATGTTGTCCAGTTAGGAGATTCAAATGTCCAACACAGTCCTCAGTTTTAATCAGATGGCAGAATGGAATCATCACGAAGGATCCTCTCAAGAGGATAACATAGACGACTACTTTGACTGTCTGATCGAATGTGAGGATGAGCAATCAAGTTGTAAAAGAATCTGCAAGGAAGTCCTTGCATAGATCAGATTAAGCACACAAACACAGAAACACACAAAAAAAAGACCCGTTAAGGGTCTTTTTTAATGTCTTCTAGAAGTTCTTTGTCTATGAGAGATTGCAGCACTATAATCTGCTCCTTGAGCTTTTCATTCTCCTTTTCTAAAACTTCAATATGTTCTTGGTAAACAATAATCATATCTTGGAATTTAAAGTTTTCTTCAACGAGATCGGATAGAGATTTGATGTCAAAGTCTGACATAATGAGCTCGCTATTAAATATTTAATCATTAAAGATTCTCTTAATCATCTTCGACTGGATGACATAGGATATAAAACCAGACCACACCTAGGATTAGAACGGCAAACATTCTTAATGAACTAGGTGAGGTGTCTATCATTAATAGAACCGAGGATAGTTCTCGACCTCAACAACGATAGCATCCATAATTCTATTGAAGGACTCAGACATCTGACGATATCCTGTTCCAACATACATCTGACCAATGAATACTGATACAGTAGCAGCACCCCAGAAGATGTAATAAAATTTACTCTTTACTTGGTGTCTGGTCTTATCCCAAGCAGGTGGTGGTGATTGATGTTCCATAATTAAATTCGTGGTATGTAACCTTTGGCTTGTTGGACTAGTGGCATCACATCGTCCTCAACTCTTTCTATTATATCATCAATGACGTTAACATCCAAATCCATAAAGGGTGGGATGATACCAAGGATACGTAATAAACCATCAACAAATAATGCTAGGCAAATAAGACCCAGAATCATACTGATGATGGTAGCTGTTCTATTATGCTTTGCCATTAAAATGGTATCCATCTCCTTTGCCTCAGCAACGGCAGCTTGGATTAGCATATTCACCTCATCTTTAGTGTAGGTGACCTTTCGGATTTGGTCTTCAGTCATAATATAGTATTTAGATCAAGAGTCTAAAGTAAAATCGCTCCTATGATGAAACCTTTACCAAAAGCAAGACATAACATTTGATAGTCTGTTAGTTTAAATTTATCCTGTATCTTCTTTGCCATCTTCTTATCCCATTCCTTTATCTTAGTAAAGGCACTAAAATTCCACATTACTCTGTACCTATAGGACCATTAGTTTTGTTGTGTCCTGGTTTACGAGGACAATTAGCTTCGTGTTTTGCCATCCACCTTTCAGCATTATGCTTACCTCTTGGTGGAGTCAAACCACAGTACTTACACTTTAATTCCATTGTTCCACTCCTTAAAGGATGATTGACAGTCAGGAGGTTCAGGGTCTTTATAGCCCTTCATCTTCTTCCACTTATTATGTAGGGCACCCATCATCCAACTCTGAGCCAGACTCTTGGGACCATTCTCAAGAAGCTCTAACTCATATTTGCTGGAAGTGTACCCTTTGTACTCTTCTCTCCAGTTGGAGTCATCAATCATAGTGAAATTTCCTGTCCTTAACTTTTTTTGGTAGGGATTTAGAACGGACTTTAGTGGATGATGTTTCACCATACCCACCTGGATGCTTCCCTGCTTTAGTCTTACCGATAGATTCGGATTTCTTTCCGCTTTTATCAGTATAGTGCAGTTTGGCACTCTTGTCTTTATCTTTTGTAATAACAGACTCCTGACCGTGTTTACGACCTAGCCTGCGAGTTAGTTTACCAAAGCGTCGCTTAGACATCTTATCAGGTTTAGAAGTGTGGTAGGAAACCTCTGTGCCAGTTTTCCCATCGTCATACTTGTACTGACCCACACCCTTCTTGTAACCAATACCCTTCTTCTTCAGATCTTTCTCAAGACCCTTACGCTTTTCTTTATTTTTACTTTCGCTAGAACCCCTGTCAGCACTGATATGTCCAGTAACTTTTGTCTTTGATTTACTGATAGCACGAGCCAGACCACCCTCAGCAAGAAATTCCTTGAAGGATTTGATATGTTCTGTACGCATATCAGTATCAGCTCCAGCAGATACAGCCTTACGCTGTAGCTGAAGTTTGCGAAGATTAAGCATCAGCTGCTTCTTATCGAGCATCTGCTTCTTCTTTCTTAACGCAGGATCCTGTGGTGTGTCCATTTCTTGTGTGTTTGTGTGTTTGTGTGCTAGCCACCTACAATTTGTACTTGTTCTACTACAACATCATTGCCACCAGCAGTTAATTTGACAGCTCTTTGAAGTTGTGGGACAGTGTTAGCAATAACATCTGCCTCAGCAATTGCATATGCAGCAGAAGCAGCAGATGAATCGTAATCAGTTGTTACTGTTTTATCGGAAATAGCAGTGACTTTCTTTCCAGAAGAAGCAGCAGTTTCAAACGCTGCAACAAATCCATCGGTGTCACCACCATCTATTGTTTGAATATAATCTCCAACAGCGAACGTGTGAGTTTGACCAGCACCTCCACCACCAACTGTGTATACACAGGCAGCAGCATCGGATGCACCAGTAATTGATACGTTCTTTGATTTACCAACGGAGAGGAGAACTGCTTCTCCAGCAGCAAGTGTTATGGCAGGTCCAGCATTTATTTTAATTGTGGATGCTGAAGCAGCGTAGGCACGCACAACACCAGACTTGACCACAATATATGCAGAGCCTGAACCACTCACTGTCTGAGTATCTAATACATTTAAGACGGACATTGTGATTCGAATCCTTTTACTAGACTATTTATCCTGTTGCGACTTCAGGAATTTCGCAAGATCAGCAGTAGAACCAACGAACATAGTATTGTTTGTAACGTTCTTCTGAGGGTTTGCTGGACCTTCTTCAACTTCTTGCAATTTCTTTTGCAGATCCATTAACTTATCTGTGGTGTCTGCTATATTCTTAATCATATTACCAGCAACTTCATATGCTCTAGGACTATCTGATTCTTGAGCAAGTTCTAATATACCATCAACAGCCTCTTGTCCCTTCTCAATAAGTGAATATAAATTTCCACGAGTATACTCATAGTCCTTAGTAATCTGCTCAACCATAGCAGGTTTAACGACTTCTGTTTTCTCTTTAGGTACAATGGATGTTTCAACATCGAGGGCATCCTCAATGCCGTTATACATCGACATCGGTTCCTGTGACTGGATCTCTGGCTTTTGCATCAGTAAACTCACTGTAAATTTCATTGAATCCGAAGTTATCATCAGCCTCAGCAGTAATAGGATCTGGTGTGACTGTGTATCTAACTTCACGAGCAGCAGTTGTATCAACCTTAAGGTGAGTATCAACGATTGCTTTCTTGATAAGCTTATCAGTCGTGTCAGTGACAGGACCATATAGATAAGTCTTAGCGGTAAATGACAACGTATAGATTAATGTTCTACGTGTTGTGTAATCACCTTCATAATCATCCTCATAATTAACTGAGTTTAATGTGATAGGAAAATCTTTTTTCTCACCAATAGCATCTACCAAATTAACTGTGATGTTAAACATTGGTTGAAACACTGGTAGTATCTGTTCTAGAATCTGTAAACCGTCATCTTGATTCTTAGATAAGATCGCTAACTCAAAGTCAACATTATAAGGCACAGGCATAAATGTCTTTCTTGTTTTGTCATCAGTACCTACGTGTCTAATTATCTGAGTAGGGGATACTTTCCTTGCATTATCATATGAAAATCCACTGATCTCAAATGATATACGTGGTAAAGTAATCTGAACTTGTTTCTGATCAGCAGTACCTGCTTGTGCTAAACGTGCTAGGAATTTATCCTTTGGACCATAAGCAAGAGGTACCTTCATTATTTCTGTCTTAGATCCAGCAGTACGTTTCAGTTCAATGTTATTGAAGATAGTACCGAAGGATATAACAGTCTTTCTGAAGATTTCGTTGTATGAGTATGTTCCTAACATTAGTTGCTCTGTCCGAATTCACCGAATGGATTACCTTGACTGAAGTCAAGAATACCATCAGCTTGTGTCTCAAAGAATTGATTCTGATCAAACTCAGAGTTAGTATTATTTAGGGTATTATAGCTAGCAGTAGTCCAAGCAGCACCAGATGTCTGTCCAGTAACTGTCTCTGGAATAGTAAAGATACCCGATCTATTATAAATTTGGAGTTGCCTACTAGCAGCATCCCAAGACTTAACCTCAGCAGTGACATTGCTTGTCCCACCTGCAATCTCCTCACCTACAGTAAAGGTACCAGTACCACCTGTGGTGAAGTTGAGTGTGATAGTAGTAGCAAAGTTCCTCTCCACTTTGTCGATAGCATCGACACCTGTATCGAAGTCCTCGTCGCTGTACTCGTATAGTTCACACTTCAGACCCCAAGTATGAATTTTACCCAACTGGAAGAAGGGTACTTCATAGTCAACATATTGTATTTGAAATAACTTGCTTGCTAGAGGGAAGTAAACCAAGTCTCCTTCATTAGGTCTACCCTCTTGTATTAATGTAACATTATCATCAACTAGTTCTGTGAACCTATCTCGTGAGATAATAAAATTAACTTGATCAGATATCCTTACACCAAACTTACTGTATAGATCTCCGTCTCCACCAAATCCTTGAACATTCTCTAAGTATGCTTCTATCAAATAAGCATCATCAAACTTAGATAATGAGTCCTCACCAAAGGTAGGATCCTCATCAACTATGACACGTGGGATGTAATATACATCTGTACCAAACATCTTGATCTGTTCTTTTACAAGTTCACCAACGAGGTTCTGTTCCCCCGTGGTTCCCATTGTGAAGTAGGAGTTAGTAGCCATTAGCCGATCATATCCATAGGTGGTTCTTCATAAGTAAGTCTCAACTGTTCCTCCAGTTTTTCTATTTCCTCTACTGCATCACTATAAATCTTTTCACCGTTGAGAGTAACACCACCTGGTAGTTGAACATTTTGGAACTTGGACATATTCTGTCCCCACTGCTTCTTAATCATAGAAGTTGCATAATCTTTCACCCAAAGTGTATTATAAATGCGTGTCCAATTAGCAGGATCAATAGCACTAACACATTCCATAACAACAAACTCACCTTCTCTAACATCAGTCAGAGTATCCATATCAATAAAGAGTTTACCATTAGAGGCATTAAACCTAGTTGGTTTCATTCCCTCTAGTAAAAAATTGATTGTTTGTAGGTGTGTCTGAATCATATAGTAATGATGAAACTGTGTTGATGTAAAATCAAACAGATCATTCAAACGTAACTGATACCTAATATCAAACATATTTGCAGTACCTTTATCTTGGAAGGTAAAGATACCATTAACAGCCCTGATATGATCAGGCATCTGTAAATAATTTGACTGTTGTTTAAAAACAGTACCTGTACTACCTGCTTGATCAGTGTCACTACCAGTCTCAGATATATCTGCTTGGAACCTTGTTAAGTCTTCAGCAGTAAACTGATGCTTCATATACATCTTTTCAGATCCACCAAAGTGAAACTCTTGAAATTTCTCAATGGTATAATCTAGAGCATCATCAGCTTGATCATCGGAAATATTAATTTCCAACACAGGCTTACCCAATCTACGTAGGGCGTACTCCTTGAGAGTTGCTTTTGAATTTGGTTGTGCCATTTACTTATCTTGATAGAGCAGCGAGTGCAGCCTTAAGGTGTGCGACGGTTGTGATACTTGCGTCATTACCAATAGCATTCAATTCAGTGTAAATTGAATCAATGTCAGTATCATTGGTTCCTGCCTGTGTGCCTTGTGCAGCAGTTGCATATGCAGTAGAGGCAGTGGTAGCAGCAGTGCCTAATCCAAGGGTTGTCCTTGCAGTAGCAGCATCTGCATCATCAATCAGAGTGCCACCGAAGGTGCTAACAGCAGACGCAGCGAGTGCGTTGTCAGCAGTGGTACCTTGTGCAGCAGTAGCAAAGTCTCCTGTAGCAGCAACAGCAGCAGTGCCTAAACCAATAGTGGTTCTGACAGCAGCAGCGTCTGCGTCATCGATGATAGTTGCACCAAAGGCAGATACACCTGAAGCAGCGAAAGCAGCATCAGCAGTAGCACCCTGTGCAGCAGTAGCGAATGCTCCAGATGCTTCAGTAGCAGCAGTGCCAAGTCCAAGTGTGGTTCTGGCAGTAGCAGCGTCTGCGTCATCTACTAGGGTTGCACCATATGCACTAACAGCAGAAGATGCAAGTTTCGTTTCTACAGCAGTCTCAAGATCTTGTAATGCACCCTTAGTGGTCTCACTATCAGCGATAGTAGATCCTGTGAAGGTACCAAGATCATCAGATGCAGCAGATACACCAGTCAATGTGATGAGGTGATCTACATCTAAGGATGCCTTAGTGGACTTGGTGATACTGAATACACCAGTACTTGAGTTATAATTAAGATCTCCACTAGCAGAAACGTGTCCACGAGTTCTTGCAGCAGTGGTAAACAGATTAGTGCTTCCCTCTGTTACATTGTCTGTGTCAATATCTGCTTGTGTTACAGATAGAGCACCCGAACCATCGTGTGTAATACCTGTACCATATGTGAAGTGAGTTCTAGTTCTAGCAGCAGTTGTAAAGAGGTTAGTAGAACCTTCAGTTACATTGTCTGTGTCTATGTCTGCCTGTGTGACAGATAGTTGTCCACCACCAGACAACGCAATACCCGTTCCGTAGGTAAAGTGTGTCCTTGATCGAGCAGCAGTGGTGAACAGGTTAGTGCTACCTTCAGTTACGTTATCAGTATCAATATCTGCTTGTGTAACTGTTAGTGTATAGGTGTTAGCAGCGTCATCATAGACCTTAGTAATACCTGTACCAGCGGTAAACAAGTTATTAACCCTGTCATCTACACGTTCATCAGTGAAGTAAAGATTAGTAGAACCTTCAGTCAATGCGTCAGTATTATGGTTACTGATGTCACCAACCTGTGACTGACCATAAGTAATGGTTCCAGTAATGTTCATATTACCTTGAACTTCAAAGTTCGTGGTAGATAGGAAGTTACTTACAGATAGAGTGTTAGAGAATGGGTTGTAGGTAAGGTTAGCAGAGTCAGTATATACTCCAGCATTACCAGTGTTCGCACCCATAAATGCAGGGTAGAACAGAGTGTTATTGTTAGTATTAGTAACTGCTACCTGAGTTGCAGTATCAGCGTTACCTGTTAGAGCACCAGTTACATTACCTGTGATCTGACCTGTTACTCCAAGAGTTCCACCCAAGGTTACAGCGTCATCAACATTAAGTGTTCCTTTGATATCTGTGTTACCAGATGCAGCAAGGATAGATGCTTTAACTCCACCAGATCCACCAACAGAGAAGTTACCACCAACGAATGCTTTCTTAGCAACTGACAAACCACCATCAGTGGAGACAGATGCAAGAGCATCATTATAAGCAGAGGAATCTGTTGTATTATCTGCTTGGACTAAACCTGCGAATGTTGCAGCACCTGCTGTTACATCAATACCAGCATTGAAATCTGCATTACCATCAACGTTCAGAGTTGAATCGAAGTCAACTGCGTTAGCTACTCCTAGAGTACCTTCAGTAGTTGTGTTACCTGTTGCAGCAGCAACTTGGAACTTCGTACCGTTAACGTTAAATGAACCAGTTAGGTTCAGGGTTGATTGAAGTGCAGCAACACCAGATGCTGTGATAGCAGCAAAGTTAGATGCTTGAGTTACTCCAAGAGTACCAGAGATCGCTGTGTTACCTGTAGGACCATCAACTGTAAATGTTCCAGCACCTACATCAAGATCATCTCCAATCCAAATTTTCTTAGTTACTGCTAAACCACCAGCGGTGTAAAGAGAAGCAGTATTATCTGTAGCACTGACAGAATCTTCAGTACTATTTGCACGAACAACTTCAACAAAGTTAGTTACACCTGCTACATCTAGAGTTCCATCTAGTTGAGAGTTGGTATAAACTCTGAGATCTCCTGAGACAGCAGCGTTCTTACCAATAGAAGCACCACCAGTTAATCTAAGAGCACCATCACTAGCATAGCTTGAAGTAACTCCTGCTTGCTGAGTGCTTGTAGCAGTAATAATTCCAGTAACACCAAATGTGTTTGTTACATTAGTTGCACCATTTACATCCAGAGTTCCATCAACTACTGTATTACCAGAGGCAGCAGCAACTGTGAACTTAGTGGAGTTAATATCAAAATCTCCAAGGATGGTACCAGTACCACTAACTGTTAAATTAGATCCAGCTCCAGTTATATTGACTGAAGAAGATAGAGTTGAAATACCAGAGACAGCTAAAGTTCCTTCAATATTAGTATTACCACTTGAAGCGAAGACTTTAAACTTAGGTGTCCCACTATTTCTAACTGCAAAGTCTGCATCAATAACAGTTAAACCATCAATACTAACATTACCATCAATAGTAGTATTACCTGTTACGTCTAGATTCTCTCCGACGAATAGACTTAATCCAACACCTGCACCACCACCAACGATGAGAGCACCACTTGAAGCAGTAGTTGCATTAGTTGTATCAAATAGTTTAATACTACCTGCATCAATACCTGAGCGAGTACCACCAAATACTTCAGCAGTGTTAGTAGCAGCGTGATAAACAGCGAACCTAGATGCTGAATCATCCCATCCGAAGAATCCAATCTTAGCAGCAGAATCATAATATCTAAATTCTATACCACGGTCTTTGTTGTCATCAGTGCTAGGAGCAGTGTCTCCACCCAGTGTCATCACAGGGTCATCTAACTGAGTAACAGTTGTATTGAATGTTGTTGTAGTACCATTAACTGTGAGGTCTCCTTCAACAGTTGCGTTACCACCTACATTCAAATCTTGTCCAGCAGCAAGAGTTACAGGGGAATTAAATTGAGATGTTGCTTCAACGGTTAAAGCATCGCCTGTAGCGTCACCGATAGTGGTTTGAGATCCAGTGATATTAACTTCACGATTAAATGTTGCATCACCGTGAACGGTTAATGTACCAGCAGCATTAGTACCAGCACCATTACGTCCAATAATAGTGTTACCTACATTGTTTACAGCGAACTCAATGTTATCTGTGGTTGCTTTCTTACCAACGTATAGGTTGTCACCAATATGAAGGTCAGTTGCTATACCAGCACCACCAAATGATCTAAAGTTGGAATCATTATCCTGTGCAAATGATGGTGTCTTAGCTGATGTAACACCAGTTCTGAATTTATATCTTACTCTTAAGTAGTTCTGTGTGTTGAATGTTTCAGTAGAACCTAAGTCTTTCTCATTGATAGTACCGTTAACATACAGGTCATTAGCAAAGAGAATATCTCCAGCAACATAACCACCACCGTCTACTCGTAAAGCACCGTAGTCGGTAGAACCAATGATATAGTTGTTACTACCATCAGTGGTAATTGTAGGTGTGTCTGTAGATTCAAAGTGAATAAGACTTGCTACATTTAGAGTACCTTCAATATCTGTGTTACCAGATGTACTTTGTACAACAAATCTATCAGCAGATCCATTGTTTAACTTAAGTGTCTTACCAGTTGTATCAATGATAATGTCATTATGTGATGTTGTGACACCATCTATTTCAACGTTTGCGTTAAGGTCTGTCTTACCATCAACGTTGAGTGTAGTGTCAAAGTCCACCCCTTGCTTAACGTTAAGTGTCCCCTCAGTAATTGTATTACCATTATCGGAATCGACAACGAACTGAGTAGCACCAGCATTATTCTTAACTGCAAATTCTTTAGCATCAGCTTGAACGTATAGATTATCAGTTACAGTTGATTCAAGTTGTACATCAAGAGTTCCCTCTATAACAGTGTTACCATTGTCTGTATCAACAGTAAACTTATCTACTCCAGCAGCATTCTGTACTGCAAACTCTTTATTATCTGCCTTTACAATTACATTATTATTAACTTCTGTCTGTCCAGCGATGGTAACTGTACCACCTACGTGAGCATTTTGAGAAAGACCTAAACCACCAGTTACCACCAACGTCCCCGTCGTGGTTGAGGTTGATCCTGTGTTTGTTGTGAGTCTGAGGTTACCAGCAATGAGAGGAGCGTCAGTGCCAGTGAAAACTTCAGAGGTGTTAGTGGCGTTGAGGAGGAACCTAAACCCGCCAGTGCCAGACCATATGTTAGCGTCTGCGTAATCTTCGTCGTATCCATAGAAACCTACCCTCGCTTGTGAATCATAATAAGAGAACTCTACACCACGATCTTTATTATCGTCTGAACCTGGAGCTGTGTCTCCACCAAGTACAAATATAGGATCGTCAATTGTAACTACAGTACTATTAACTGTTGTTGTAGTACCATCAACTTGAAGGTTACCACGAACTTGAAGTGTTCCAGATGCAGTATCATCATCACCTGGATCTAATACCATAGTAGCATTAGTGCTACTTAAAACATTATCTTGGAACTGATATCCTTCTACAAGAACTCTATTGGATACATTAGTAGCAGAGATTGTAATATCTTCGTCTGCTGTGATGTTAATCTTTGCAGTACCTGAACCTGCGTTCTCTGAGATAATATCCAGAGTCCTATCAGTAGCAGAGTTTACATTATGATGGATCTTAAGAGATCCAGCAGTCCTTTCAATAGTCTGCAATGGACTACTGCCAGGTCTATCTAATTTAATAGACGCGCCACTAATATTAGTGTCAACATTAATGTCAACCCCACCAGCACCAGTATTATCGGTGTTATTAGCACTGAAAAGAAGACCACCAGAGGTGTCATTAACCTTGACGTAGTTAAGGTAATCAAATCCAGTGTTACCAGTGGCAGTAGTAAGTTCATTATCTAATTCAAAATCCTGAACGGTATTACCGTCAGTGAATGTAAGTTTATTATTTTGTAGCTGTGTATTATCAACACCAGCAAGAGCAATAGTTACGTGACCATTAGCATCAACGTCAAAATCTTCTTGTGCAAATGATGCAAGACCTTTCTGTTCTACACCAACGTTATTAAGGAATCTCCATCCACTTACATCTCCAGTGGTATGAGCAGGTTCTCCACCACCAGCAGCAATATCTTGGATTGCCTGATATACCTTAGAATTTGCTTCTAATATGGCATAACGGCTATAGGTTGTACCAGCATTATAAGTATCGTACTTAGAACCCTGTGTTGCTGTGGCAATAGGTACGTTCTCTGCTAAGGTAACACGACCATATCTATCAACACTAAACTTAACAGCGTTAACAGTTTCTGTACCATATGGTTCTGAGTTACTACCAGCAGAATTAACAGATGTTAATGATTCAACGTTATATGAACCAACAACAACTGCTGTGTCAGCAAGGTCAATAAATGGGTTCTGTGAACTACCATCAGGTACTGTAAATATTAAACGTCCAGCACCACCAGTTAATGTTCTGGTCATCACGTTACCAACAGAGGTACGTGTAAGAAGACCAAGTGATGTTAAGCCAGCAATTGCTGATAACTCGTCGTCAAGAGGTTGAGCATCAGTAATACCATAATTAGCAAGAGTAGAAGCAAGCTCAGCACCAATAACACGCCCCTGACTGTTAACACGAACCCTAGTATAGAGTGCATCAGCATTAGGGTTGTTGGGATCATAATGTGGAAGAGTTGTGATTAGAGAGAGGTCAGTAGTAAGTTCTAAGTTCTGAGAACCATCAAAAGAACCTGATCCAGTTACTTGTCCAGAGAGTTGGATCTGACGTGCGTTAGCAAGACGTGTTGATGTTGAGGCATTACCAATTAGAGTTGCAGTGACAGCACCAGCTTGGAAGTTACCGTCAGCATCCCTTTTAACAAGTGTATTAGCAGCGTTTGATTCTGTTTCTAGTGGTCGTTCATACTTTAGTGAGTTCCACGGTGTAACTCCATCACCAATTTTGATACGCGACGTATCGATCTCAATTCCCAACTCACCTTGTGCGAGAATGGGGTTGATGTTCGCCCACTGTTGGGCACCATCACGTCGTAATTGTATTCTATTTGCCATTGGTTAGGTCTCTAATCTGCACGGACAATATGCCTCTCAAGATATTTATAACCGTAAAAAAGGGACTCTTGCGAGTCCCCTTCGTTTATTCTTCTGTGGTGACCTCGTTAACTTCCTCTCCAGGTTTGAGGATATACTCTAAAGTCTCGATCGCTCCTTGCAGTTTTAGTGCCTGTTGTTCATTAGATCGAATCTTTTGAGCCATTTTTTGGTTCTCTTCAACCATACTCGCTAATCGAGTCTTAAAATCGCCCAAGAGTTTTTCTTGATCGACGGTTTCAGGTTGGTCAGCAGTCATAATTTTGTCTCCAAGTTTTTAATGAGTAAGGACTTAATCTCTGATATCTCAGATTTTAGCACATCGAGCTCTTCTTGCATAGAGTCGATCTTGCCATCCCGTTTTTTACGTGCTTTAGAAGCAGTACCAGGGGGTGTTTCCTTTGTATTTAGTACCGCACCAGAACGGGTATCCCGTACCAGTTCGGGTTTACCCTTCACGTGTAAGTATCTATTAGAGGTCACTTAATGCCATTACTCGAAGGTTCTTAATCTCAGGAACATAAGATTGGTTCTTAGAAGTCATTATAACCTTAATCTGTGCTACGTTAAATTCAGAACCACTATAAGTATATTCCAAATCTCTTAGCAGATAAGCTTCAGTCTTCTGTACCAACTTATCTTCTATACCGTTCCCATTGAAGTATGTATATCCTATCTCACTGAATGCGAGAGATGTACCAACGGGTTGTATACGATACATAACGTAAATTTCAGTATCAGGATGTCTCCAAGCTTCAAACATAACCTTCAATGTATTAGCAGGTTGTAGAAGATTGACGACTTTAGTAATGTAAACAGCATCATTTAGATCACCACTATTCTTCTCTGCATTAGAAGCAGTAGAAGTAAGGTTATTAATTCTATTTGATGTTGTAATGAGTGAACAACGATCTGTGTCAACAACAGGAGTAATATTCTTATTCGCTGTACTCAATAATAGTTGCATAGTAAGTGACTTGGAACCACTTAACTTAGCATCCTCATTAACTTTAGAACATACAAGTTTAGGGAATGTTAGATAGTTGTCTTCATTAGCAATACAGTCAAGATATACACCATCATTAATGAATGATGCTTCATCAATATTATTACCATCAGTGATAGATGTTGCACTAACCGCATTCAAACGAGGAATAACATCTGTCTCTGGGAAGACATTCATCTGTAACTGAGGATAGAACTGTTCGAACTGAACGTTCTGTGTTGCAGTAATCTCAGAACCACCATTAGTAATACCATTGGTAGATACAGATGTAACTGCAACCTTATAAGAATCTAATGTAGGTGAACCGATAGCAGTATGTAACTTATTAATTTCTACAAGAGGAATGCCATCAAGGTTATAACATTCAACAATACTTAATGAACTGTGTATTAGAGCACTTGTTCCTGCTTTACCACGTGAACCTGAAGGTAATGTAATGATCTTACCATCAGCAGATATAGCACTATATTCAATGATCTCGTAGTGTTTTTGTCCTACTTCAGGATCACGAATTACCAGATAACCTGGGTTGCTAGTTCCTACAGCCGCACCATTTATTGTTGTATGGAATGCAGATGCATCATTAATGTGTAATGAGAATGTACCAGAAACACCATCAGATGCTGTCAAACCATTAGTATGGTAAGCAGAGTCGATGATAGTAGGAGCAACTTCAGAAATTACACCATCAAGTTTAACGTTGTTACCCTTATCGTGCATACAATGGTTTGCGTGCATCACTGTAATCTCAGTTGCTTGGTTATAGTATGAGATAGGAGCAGCAGGATAATCATTAATATCATCACCAGTTATAGATACACCACCAGATGCGATAGTACCAGAACCAGTTGTAGATCCATCAGTATCCTGAGTGATAGCATCACCAACAGCAAAGGTTCCTGTTACAGACTTAACTGAAACAACACCAGTACCAGATACCCATCCAGTAACCATAGCAGTTGCACCAGTACCATTTGTTAAGGTGTCATCAGCATTGAATGTTCCTGTAACACCAGTTAGTGTTAGATCACCAAGTGATCTTGAAGATACTAATCTATAAATCCAGTTAGCACCAGACTGTACACCTTCTCTGAAGGTTCCATTTACATCATCAACAATTAGATAAGAGTTAGATGAACCTTGTACACCTTGTACAACCTGCCTGATAATAGCAGAAGGAACAGGTGATGTATCTGTCTGTGTGACTTCAGCACCAATAGTATAGTTTGCTGTATGGTCTGAAAGAATAATTTTGATTTGGGGTTTTAAAGTCTTAATTGGGTTGCTTCGTAGTTCGGCGATACCACCGTTACCAATCGCTAGTTCTGAGTTATTGAATACAGCAGTACCACTTGTATTCTCAGGAAACTCTGCTTTATAAAGGTTAAACTTAAGATCTTCGTACTGGTCAGCAGTCCACGTAGAAGCGTTCTGTGACTTGAATAGTACACCAGCATAAGGCTGTTCAGATATCGTTCTATCGTTAGTAACGTCATCCTCACCCATTCGTGAGATCCAAAGTTTGAATTCGTTAGAGTCAGAAAGAACAACTAAACAATATTCTCTGTTCTCAGTCACATATATTGGTGAGTTGAACGTGAACTTAGTTGCTACAGTTCCATTTTCAGATAAGTTTATCTGACTAGGAAGGAGAGTAACGTCACTGAAAGCAAGAACTTTAGTGGTAGGATAACCATTAGCCATCTCCCTAACTTGTACCGAGACTGGAATTCTCTGATCTTTTGTATTAAAGAATAATTCTGCACCTGTTAAAAACGCTCCTCCCTTAGATTCTACTAAGAATGACTGTGCTAGTGGGTCATACCAACCTGTGTCTCTGGTTGCAGTAGACTGGTCGTTAACAACTCTGTCTGATACAACTGTATCTCTTACAATATCTGCATTTCTAACTGCAAGGATGGTCTGTTGCTTGGTCTCGATAACTCCAGATGCAACATAATTAGCAGATGCAGCAGAGTCAACCTGTCCAGGAATCCTAGAGTCAGTATCAGAAGTTGTTAAACGAACGACACGAGTACCAGTTGCAAATCTTGGGTTAGTGGAAACACCTGGATTAGGTATCCACATAATGCCTTCCATATCACCATTAGTGTTTGCAATCAAACGCTTCGTCTTAACAACAGCACGTGCACCAGAGGTTTGTCCTACAAGGATCTCAGTCTCTAATGGGTTACCATAGAAAGAACCAGCAACTGTCTCAGACATTGTTTGAGTATCAATGTTGAGTAATGGTGTAGTAGATGCATAAGATGTTGGTAGTTCACTCTGATCATAAGGTGATAGTCCATCATCAAATCCTGTCTCAGGTGTAACTATCTTAAGTCTACATCCAGATGTCTGTCCAATAACAGTTTCACCAGTAACAAATGGTGTGTTATTAGTACGAGTATCATCGACTGGGTTCTTAATAACCTCAATCAATCTTGGTGTAGTATAGAAGTTTACATCTACGTTATCAATGAAAGAATAGAATCTTGTATTAGGCTTAAGACGCTGAATCTTAAATGCAACGTTTCTTGAACGAATGAATGGAACTACTGTTCTTTCAATCGTCTTATCTCCTAATGACTGACGGTCAACACGTGGAGTAATGATAGTTCTAATACCAGATCTTGTCTGTGATCTAGTAGTATTAGTTGTGGTTGTAGTGATCCTTCTAATATATGGCCAAGAACCTCTACGCATTGTTCTGGTATCTGTTCTACTGGAGTTAGAAGTCCAGTTAGTTCTCCAAGAGTTCCATTGAGTTGGAACGAAACCTGTGTTAGTGTCTCCACCAAATCTTTGAACCTGTGCAGTGAAGTCACCTTCTAAGTTTACAACTTTGTCTGGAGCACGACGTGTATCTACCCAGTCATCAGATGATGGGAATAAATCTAATCTACCAATGTAAGCAAACACGTTGAATGGGTTTACATTCTCTACACGTGATGCATATGGTTGGATAATAAATGCTTTCTCTTCATATGGAAGAGTCAAAGTACCAACATTATGAATTTGAACTGCACTAGATCCACTAGCACTGTATTGTAGTGCTACGTTAGTGGTATAGTGAGAAGCACGTAACTTACCTTCTGCAAAAGATACAGCACAAGCAAAATCTTCGTGAAGTGTTTCTGCTGAATCGAACGAACTGAAGTCATCTACAAGGAAACCATTCTTAAACTTATCGAATCCATCACTATCTTTAACAGATAGAGATGCAGTTTCTAATTCAAGTAGGTTCAATGCAGTGTAGTACTCAAGATTATCAACACGTCTTTCAATTAGACCGATGTCACGCATCGTGAAACGACGGTTGTTTTCTCTAACAATGTGTACTCCTTCTGGACCGTAACCATAAGGTTCGTGATACAGAGTAGCAAGTAACATTGCATTATCAATATTTGCAGGTATGTCATCAGACTCACCTGGAACACCCCTAACGATCTTGAATTGTTGCTGATCAGTTAAGAATAGTTTGTCAATTCTGCTGACATAATAGTCATAGTCACAACGGAAGTCAGACTCTGGCTTAGGAATGTCAATAATAGTAGCGTTATTTGATACACCACCAGAGGAGAATCCTCTATCTTTAAAGTCAAGTGATGCACAGTTAACATAGTATGGTGATCCAACAGTACCTGAACCTGACAATACAGGAGTTACAGCAGGTCTAAAGTCAAGAACATCTCTGAGTTCTCTAGTTTCACCATTAAATTGAATACTTGGGATGTTGGAATAATCGATACCAACATAGGACTGTGCAGCAAAGTAGTCACCCGTTGCTTCGTGGGTGAATCTGTTGAACACAATCATTAACTTACGAAGAGGTGCACTAGCAGAACTGTATCTTATTAGTTTACCAATATCATAATAGTGACCTAACTGGTTAGGATCAAGGTAGAAGTTGTCAGTAATGTTACGTGAACCATTGTTAATAGATCCATCAGCATCATTAACTAGACCCATAAGAACATTTCCAGCAGCATCGAAACCAGTAATAGTTTCACCTAGAGCAAAGAAATTATCGTTCTCGTAAACAAAGTGGCAGACATATGAAACAGAGTTAAAGTTTACAACTCTTGCCTTTGCCTTAGATGTTGCACCTTCTATCACAGTACCTTTCTGGAAGATGGTGGCATCCTGCATCGTTAGATGAGGAATAATAGCAGCATTATCATCATTAGATTCGTAGACAGCGTGAACCCGATAGACATCAGTAGATCCCAAAGAAACTTCTTCGTCCTCAATACGTGTTCCATAAAGTGAACCGTATGTTAAACCATATTTGATGTTGTCAGAAGAGTTAGCAGTACGCTCAACCTTCATAACTTCCATCTCAGTAGCATTCTTTAACTTCTTCTCTGCTTGGTTCTTAGAAACTGATGTAATCAATCTTGCAGATGTAACACCAGTAAGACCTGTTACAGTCAAAGATGTTCTAGGTGTACCAGTTGTATTAAATGTATGAGAGCTCTCCATATCAATCACTGTTCCTGCTGTAGGAGCAAGTGATACTAACTGATAATGATCCTTATCATATGCAAGGAACTGTTCATCAGCAGGTAGAGAGATTGTAAAGTCATTAGCACCAGTAACAGTTATATCATCAAAGGCACGTGCAACGATTGCTGATTCGTCAGCAATTGACTTTATAGATGCTTTAGGCATCTCAATCATAAGGTCAGCAGTCTCATTATCATAGATTTGAGGTCTACGACGAACTATGAAACCATAGTTAGCAGCAGCAATAGCGTTACCACTATATGCAGCAGATGTAGCACTAGTAATCTGATTATCAATATTAGTAGAAACAATACTGATGAGATCAATTTGCTGCTCATCAGAACCATTAACGGTTAAAACATCACCTGGTCTTATATCCAATGTGAAGTTTGACTGTGTACCAGTTAGGGTACCAGTAGCACCACTAGAACTAACGTTAAAGTTAGTACCAGCAATAACTGTTTCTTGATCTAATAAGAAGTCTCCAGCAAAGATGATAGCGTTTGTATCAGGGTCTTTACCAGTTATACCCTTAGCATCAGTGATTTCGTACTTATAGTAATCACTAAGAGTACCAATTTCTACACCATCACGCTCAATAACTTCACCGTCTCGGAAAGTACCATAGACTTGGTATACCTTAATTAGATCTACACCGTTGTAATCGGCTTCTACAAATGCTTTTGCTTTGGAACTACGTCCTCTAATAACGTGTCCCTGTGCAAGAGTTACAGCATTACTCAACTTCATCAGTGTTAGTGGCTGTAAGTCAAACACATATGCTTTAAATACGGTTGCCTGAGCATTAACAGTAGTACCATTATGATACTCAAATGATGCAACACGTCCATAACCAATGATATTACCTGAAGCGGTTAGGTTATAGTTTGGTTTGATATCACGAAACTCAACAACTTGATAGTTCTCTGTGATACTGTTACCATTAACAATAGGTGAACCCTTCACATTATTCATCAGCATAAAGTTGCCGAGTTCAAATGGGATAATAGAGTTCTGTAATGCAACAGTTGTCCTTGATTTCTCTAGGTCAACATAGGTGGGAATAAGAGTTTCTGATTCATATCCTCTTACATACGCTTTACCTGGACCTACTTCAACTGAGAAGTGGGCAGTAGAAGACATTACACCGCCAGGAGATGTCTTACCAGGCAAATACACCCCACCATTGATACCGTCGTTCCTGTGCTCTCTGACACGCACGTCAAAGTCTCTTACGGTATAGTCACCAGACTCATCAAATGTCCTACGGGCAAGTTCCCTTGCCATCTCATTATATGCAGTTCTCTCTACAAATGTTTCAATGTTAGAATTATTGATTCTTAACAGTTCAATAAAGTTCTTATCCGTATCATCGTCAATAACTTTCTTAACAAGACTAGTTCTAATTCTAAATCTGTGTCCACCTGGAGCAGAGTAGTTAGAAGTACCAGTTGCATTGTCATTTAAACCAGGGTCATCTTCTGGAGTTACAATAGACTCGAAGATTTCTAGACCAACCCTATAAGATGGTGAGTTTGTATACTGATCAAGTATGATTGTTTGATCAACAACATCAACAAAATAACCACGAATGAAATAAACACCGTTAGTAATAGATGCAGTTGAACCTACAGCAGTAGAATTAGTAGGAAGTAACTGTGAGAATGGAGTTCCTATCTCAATCAAAGAACTACCATAAGTGATTTCAGACTCACATATTAACTGCTCATTATCTACAAAGCTTCCTGTAGAAGAATCTGCACCACCAGAAGTCAAATACTTTACATATAATGTAATATAACCACGCTCAGAAGTATTAGCAGGGATGGAGAAAAGAATTTTTGCCTTAACACCAGTAGTCAAACCACTGATAATCTTTCCATCTAACTGTTCTCTATATTGCTCAACGTCTGCACCTAAGAATGATCCTTGAAGTATAACTGCTTTAGCATCTAGGTCATAACCTATTTGACCTGGGATGACCATAGAGCCATCCTTAAACATATGCGAACCAAACGATTCAACCTGATTCTGCATCAGGGATTGCATAGTAGTAAGTTCTCTCGCTTGGATAGGATATCCAGGACGGAACAGTACTCTATAAAAGTTATTCGCCTTATCGAAATCGTCGAAGTAGGGCGATATATTCAGATTGGTATTCTGTGGCATTGTTTTTAGAACTCTACTACGATCTTAATATCCTCAATTTGGTCGCCAGCACGGGAGATTGCTCTCCTATTGTCTATGTAGATGACTTTACCTGAGTCCTTTTTCACTTCTGGTTTGGCGTAACCAGATGTAAATGACATACCAAGATCATATTCAGTGTTGTTAATAACACGTGTTGCTTCACCAGGAATAATTGGGAAGTTAATGTCTGGGTCGGCAGAGGTACCAGATCCAGATCCAACAACAGTATTACCTCCATCAAAGACAGTCTTATTACCAGAGATTTCAGGGAAGATACCATCAACTCTGTTCTGATAATATTTCAGAACCTTAGTTGTAGTATTCCAAGAAACAACTCGTCCTCTAGCAGTCACTTGCTGACCACCAATAGTACGAGTTTGAGTAATAATTTCATCAGTGTTAAATGAACCTGTGAAATCTGGAGAGAAAATCACAGCGTTTGTAGCAGACAAGGTAATTGCGTCTGCCAATTCTTCTGTACCGTACTTACTTGGATTAAGAGTCAATCCAATACGACGGTAATCGTTGTCAGTTGGGAAGTCACCTGATCCTTCATCATAGGTAAACTTCGTGTTAATCATTACACGAAAACCACCCAGTTCGATGGCTGGGTCTGATCCGTGTCCTCCCTTTGGAGCGATGATGACATCGATAGCACCGCCGCTACCAGTACCAGCACCAATACCATTAATCTCATCAATAATAACCTTACCAAAGGAATAATTAGAACCACCAGAGGTTACAGTAGCACTAACAATGCGACCGCCGTCCACAACGACACTGATCCTACCGCCCGTGCCATCTCCCTTGATCGGGATATTTTCGTATGTACCATTGTTGTAACCAGAACCAGATGATTGTATAACCACTGTGTCAATCTCACCGCCAACGGCATCAGATTGTACAGCAGTATCTTGTAACACAGGCATATAATCGCCTGAGAAGAATTTCAGTACCTGACCGACGGGAATAGTAAACATATACTTCCAGCGATAACCATCGGCGGTAGTAATAATAGAAGTACTAGTTCCAGTAGGTTCAACTGTTGAAGGCTTTCCGTTAGGGTCGGAAGGTGAGGTACCATTGTAAATACACTTATACGCTTGATATGAAGAGTTAACAACATAGAAATCTGCGTCATAAAGTTTAGTAGCACCAGAAGAAGCAGTCTTACTGGATGAATAATCGTGACGATACATATCGTACACATAACCCAAACCACCAGTAGTTTGTTCTGGGGGTATCCAGTCGATACGACGTATAACCTGAACAGCGTCATTCGCTAGAACACGCTTCATCGAGATCATATCATCATAACTATCAGAAAACTCCTGAAAAGAATCTACAGGAGTAGGTGGGTTATTCTCATTATCCCATTCTTGAGGTCTGCCTATAAAAACATACAGACGATCACGATTCGCACCAGCAGCTATATCGCTCTGGTTCTTATCGGGACCTTCAAGCGATTTGATGAATTTTTCTGCGGTAAAAATCCTAAATTGATCGGTAAGTAATGCCATTGGCTGCTTGTGCCTTCCTCTTATTTATACTGGGTTTAATCAGGCTCGTTTCTAACTGCTGAAGGATACTCAATTCTTAGAGTAGTTCCTATAGCACCAGTCCCTGCACCAGTGATTAATTCATTTGAATTCCATAAGGAATTGCCATTATTTTCTACAATTGACTTAACAGTCAATGTCTTAGTTGCTGAGTCCCAAGCTTCAACTGTTCCAGTTATACCTGTGATAGAACCTGTTACGGTTTCATCAACGTTATAATACTGAGCAGCACCTGGATCTAGACTACGGAAGATAAATTTAACTTTTGCATAATGTAGATCTCCATCACCAAGTGATCCAGCAACGGATACTGTGGGTGATAATGGAGGAGATGAACCATCAGTCATTTGGTCACCAACTGCAAACAGAGTCGTGTTAGTACCACCAAGGGTTTCTTCAATACCATAAAGTGATACTGCTATACCACCATCTAGATTTATCTCACCTTCAAAATCTGTACCTGTGTTTATGATGTCAGGTATACCATCTCCAGCACCATCCAGTTCAAGAATATCTTCGAATGCTTTATCTGGAATCTCATTAAGTGGTACTGTTAAAGTTACAATGTTGTTTCCAACTGAATCAACAATGTTATGTGGAGCAACACCAGTAGCAGATGCGGATGAAACACCACCACTAAAGTCAATCACCTGTGACTTAACTTGAGAAGAACCACCATCAATGAATGCTAATTCATCAACTTCGAATACAAGATACAATGAACGAGTTTCTGCAATCCAGTCATAAACACGAGCAATCTTATTGCTAGAGCTTTCAGTAGTTCTAGTAACTCTATCTCCTACATTAAAGTTGTATCCTGAGATACCACCTTGATCTGCAAGACCATCCAATACTACTTTCTGATCATATCTAAAGTTAAGGGCACGGTCACAACCAGTAAAGGATGTGAGTGTCTTTCCTGTATAACGAATAACCTCCCTACCGACTAGGATTTTACCTGAGCCTGGATAAGGAGCAGTTGTCTGTACATATACAGTCTGATCATTCTCATCAAGATCTTTAAGAAGACCTGTTATATCATAGAGTGTTGAGTTGAATGACTGTCTATTTCTAGACTCTTTTGTAAGGTCAGTGTTTCTAGTGAATAGAACTTGAGGATCTGAAGAGTAACCACCACCAGGATTAGTGATGTCTATACTAGTAATAGCACCCAGATCAACTGTTGCCTGTGCTTTACCACCAGATCCACCACCACCATTTAATAGAATAATAGGTGGAGTTTCATAGAACTCACCTTGATTAGATACGTCAATAGATTTAACGATACCAAATTCATCAACCTCAGTAACACCAGTGGCACCTTGACCTCCACCACCAGCGATAATAATATTAACATCACCTATCTCATAATTAGAACCAGCTTGTTCTAATGACAAACCAGTTACCAAACCTGTTACAGGACGTAGTTCAGCACCAGATCCACCACCACCCTTTATCTCAGCAGTAGTTTCATCAGAGAAGTACTCGTCTCCGTTAGATAATACTTGAATATATTGTATCGCACCAGCAGGTGCAACGATATTACCTTGAGAATCTAATTGATCTTCTTCCCATAATATTGCTTTTGCCTTAGCACCTACACCATTTCCTGCTGTAGTTATATCAATTCTAAAAGGATCATATCCTTCACCAGGATCAAGAACCTTGACAGCAGCAATCTGACCGTGTTCTATTATAGGTTCTAGAACAGCGTCACGAATTGGAGTACCGCAATTGGTTATCTTTAATTCAGGTGGATCAGAGCTGTTATAGCCAGCACCACCGTCCACCACATAAACGTCTCGAACACCAAAAATAGAGTTAAAGAGTGGTTCAATTTGCGCTCCTGATCCTGGGACTGTTCTGGTCATTTATCATTTTACGGTGATTGTGCCGTTCATAGCGGAGTGCGCTGTGCACTGATAATATAAGGTATTTGGTGCATCAAGTGGAACGGTTATAATTTGCATACCTGTGTTAGATCCAGAAACACCAGTTGTATACTCTGTACCAGATAGTCCAGAAGTAGACTGTAATCTTAATGGATGTGATCCACCTGCTTGATTGTGTAAATCGTATGTGAATCCTCTATGGAATACTAATGCTGCATTAGATACGTTAGTTCCTAATCCAGGTCCGTTCACTGTATATGCAGACGATCCTGATGAAGTGAACCTATAGAGCAATGTTGGAGATGGCTTATAGATGGTTGCATTATCGTGACCCTTGATAATAGATGCACCAGCAGGAGCATTACCGATCTGAGTCTGGAATCCACCACCAACTTCAGTGAAGTTAGTACCATCGTTAGCAATATCAAAGGTACCGTTAGTACCGATCTTCATTCTCTTAGTACCGATCTTGATCTCACCATCAGCAGGGAGTTCAAGGTTACCACTAGAGTCAATTTTCAATTTTCTGGTAGAACTACCAAATCTAATTTCTCCATCAGGAACCGTTAGGTTACCAGTTGAGTCCATTGCTAATTTGTGAGTAGTACCAAACTGAATCTCAGTATCTTGATCGAGAACTAGGTTATCATTACCATCAAACTTCAATTGCTTCTTAGAACCAGAAGCACCAAAACGTAATTCTGAACCTGTAACTTCTAGGACACCCGAACCATCAAAGAATAGTTTGTTACCACTACCAAAGTCTAAATCTTGTGCTCCAATATCAACCTTACCAGTCTCATCCTCACTTAACAGTCTATTCTTAGAAGTGATCTTAACTGGATTTGTTACAGACAATTCTTGAGATTGGTTAGCACCAGTAGCAGCTACTTGAATGTAACCACGTGCTGCACCTGCTTCAGCAGTGAATGAAGTAAAATCAACTTCTGCTTTGGCACCAGTTGAGTCTTCAATCTCTAGTTTGGTACCAGCCTTCATAGCATTGAAACGAAGTCTGAACTTCTCTTCTTGTGTAGAATCTTCAGATGCTAATTTAGAAGCAACGGTACGAGTAGCACCAGTGTCAATACTATTAACTGTATGAGGTTGCTGCTTCTTACGTTGCATCTCCTGTGTCACAGGATCAGTAGAGAGTGCAGTATCACCTAGCCAAAGAGAAGCGTTGACCAAGTAAGCATCCCTGAAACGCAATGTAGAAGAACCCAAATCAAATGCGTTATCAGTATTAGGTAGAAGATGAGTATCTATAACAACGTTACCTGATCCATTATTGGATAGATTGTTGATAGTTGAACCACCGCCACCACCACCTTGTAGATCGTCGCCTGGCTGCCAGCGAGCATTTGCAGTATTCCACTTAAGAACCTGTCCGTTAGTAACCCCGCTAACGTCCACGTCAGTAAGATTCGATGCTGCAAGTTGTCCCTCCGTAAACGTACTACCATTCCATTTAAGAACTTGGTTCGTTGAGGGTGAATTAACTGTTATTTGAAGGTTAGTGTTATCTCCAAGAGCCGCATATAACTCATCTACAACGTTGTTGAGTTTAATAGCACCATCTCGTAAGGTATCACCTGTTCCGTCATTGGCACTTACGCCAATATTGAGGTTCTGCTTAGCCATAGTAGGGGGGTTATTCTACAGTTTTATTTATGTAAGGTCGAATTCATAATTAGTTAGGTCAAAACGTACATTATTTCTAGTAAAGTCTGGATTCTGGTTGTCCCTATCAAATGGGACTGCCGTCATATCAAATCTACCAACAATACTATCCCATTTAAGAACGTTTGAAGTATCTGTTCCACCAGTACCACCAGTGACAGTTAGGATAACAAGATTGGATGCTAAAGGTGAGTTCTGTGCTTGCACAGGTGCACCAATAGGACCAGTAACGATACATCTGTATCGATAACCAGTCATATAAGCCAATGCTATTAATGAATATGATGCTGAGTTAGCACCAGTAATATTCGCCCAGGCAAAGCCTCCATCAGTAGAAACCTGCCATTGATATGCTTTAGTACCATCTTCAGGTTCAATTACAGCAATCAAACTAAAAGTTTGAGTACCACCATTAGCAATCGTGGCATTAGTTGGCTGGTTAGTAATAAGAATACTTGGTGCAGCAGGTGGATCTCCACCACCATCTCCACCACCAGGATCTTGTGCCTGACCAATACCTTGATTCGCTGGTATATTTAGTGTTTCTTTTGAAGAAAGACCAAATATAAATGGGAACTTAGGAGTTAAATAACGATTGGGTCTAACAGTAATTACACTAGAAGCACCCATTCCTGAGTGAGCAGTGCAATAATAATAGAGTGTTGATGGTGCATCAGATGCAACAGTTATCTCTGTCCAAGCACCAGCATTACCAGGAACGTTATTAGTTGTAACTCCAGTGGTGTATTCAGTTCCTCCACTATGAATTCCATCAGAATCAGCGGAGAATCTAAATGGATGTGTTAAATTAGTTGTATCGTGTTGAGTAAATCTATATGTGCTTCCCTTAATTAATTCTAAATTAGGTGTTTCCACACCATCAATGAAGAACTTACCATTTGATGTGGTGACATTGTATGTCTTACTCTCCGTTTCATCGTTCCAAATTGTTACAAAGTAAGCAAAAGTACCGTTTGGATACTCAGGAGTATGACAATAGCGACCATTATAAACATCTAAATGCCTCCCAGGTTTGTCAACGTTGTATTCATAGTCCTCCATCAACGCACCCTTGGGTGGATTTGCTGTTGTAGTACCATATGCAGGTCTATTTACAGCAATTGATGCATTCATTTGATACCCTGTCTCCATTATTACAACTGGAGATGTATTATCTTGAGGTAAATTGTATCCGTATGGACCATATACAGGATACCCATCAAATGATAAACCTAAAATCTTTGAGTGACCGTCAGGGTGACGCATATTGTCGCCAACGTACTGACTTAAACCATAGTAATCATTATAAGCACCCATCACCTGATTGGCTTTCCAGCAACTTATAAACTCACCATCGTGATAATGGTATTGATCATTCTCATTAGGATGACCTCCACAACTATCTTCACCGAAATTAACCATCCCAAAGTTAGCAGTCGCTACCCAATGGAACCCTACAGGAGGACTACCAAGATCTCCAGCAGAAGGATTGAAGAGTGCAACACCATTTGCTGCTATACCAACAATACCTAATGGATAACTTTGACTTGTTTGTGTATTATCTCCACCCCTATATGTAAAAGCGTGACTGAAAGTGTAAGTCGCTATTTCATTAGGGTTGTTTGCATTAGGAAATGTCCCACTAGTAACGGGATGAGGTAACCCATCACCCGTTACTGTGAGAATGTCATTACTTGGATTGTAACTACCGTTAGCTGCCATTAGTTATCATCGAATATTTGATCTGGGGTGAAGTTATCAACGGTGGTAGAACCGATGTTGATAGTCAGTATGGCAGATTGAGAGAGTGTTGGAGTTGCACCCGTAGATGTTAGTCCGACTCTAAATTCATCTCCACCGTCACCCTGGCTAGTAGCAGGTGTAGTGTAAGTAGGTGATGTAGCACCATCAATATTTATCCAAGAGTTAGTTCCGTAATCCTTCTTCTGCCACTGATAGTTAATCACTCCACCAGCAGGTGTAGTGGATGCTATTACAGTGAAGGAAGCAGTCTGACCTTGGTTAACGGTTGTGTTAACAGGCTGTGACTCGATAGTGATGAATGCTTCACCAACAGGAGTTGATTCGCCAGGAGGTACGTACTCAGGGTGGTAAATGTCAATTCCACCATTAACTCCTGCACCTGTAGGTCCTAAGAAGTCGTCTGCGACAGTAGTATTAACTCCCACAGATGGTTGTACATAACCTTGACCAGCGTTCTTAACGTCAATACGTGCGAGACCAACTAGTGCCTTGATCTTACCACCGAAACCAGAGGAGGAAATTACATCAACGTTTGGACGTGAAGTGAAACCATCACCAGAGTTGGTGAGGATTGCTTCAGTAATACGACCTCTTTCAATGTTTGCAAGTGCTTGTGCGTTACGTCCACGAACAGATCCAGTGTATTCGAAGGTAATTAGTGAGTTAGAAGACTCAATTAGAGCAACAGTTCTTTCAAATTCTTCACCTTCAATTGCTAGTTTGTCACCAGTTTCGATAGGTGGTACGACTGTAGCAGCGATAACGTCAACATCAGAACCAATGTAGGAGAATGCAACGAATGTTGAACCCGCACGAGGGACTTCAGAGAAGATTATACGTGAACCAACCAATTCAAAACCGATACCTGGTTCCTGAATAACACCATTTAACTGACAAACGATGTTGTTCTCAGGTCTAATCGTGTTGGACTGTACACCTTCAGTCAATGTTAGTGAGTAGAATACTCCACCCAACTTCAAGTTGAAGGAATTCCTCAAGGAGTCGAAGTCGAATGAGATGTCATCTAACTGTCTCAACTTACCTACGTAAACACCGTGGAATGTTGAGTTAATTGCAGGTGCTTCAGTGAACTGAATGTTATCAGAGAATGCAGTGAACGCTAATGCACCGCCTGGAGGCTGTAGGATTCCGTTCACGAAGATCATCATATGACCTGCGGGATCTGGGAAGTAAGCAGTACCGTTGTCTTTGGTTAACTTGAAGTTTGTAGTCTCACCATCAAATCCTCTAAAGTATCTTCTTACGCGACCACGTAGTGTCTTAGCAACGGAGCAAGCACCTCTAAATCCGTAGTCACCAATGATTTGTGCATTCTTAACAAAATCTCCAGCAGTATCACCTAAGTGAATGATCGCACGTAAACCAACCTGTTCAATCTTCTCGATTCTACCGTAAGCAGTTGTTGGAGTAATTACAACAGCAACAATTGCAGATGTGTATACACTTGGGAAGTTAGATCCAGGAGGGATCTTAGCAAGTTGATAAGCAACATCACCACCGATTACAGTTAGATCATCACCAATAGCACTAAATCTACCGACCTCATTTGCGAGGTAAACATACTTGTTAGTAGTATCGTGCTCAGTAACAACGAATGTGTGTCCAACACTCTGACCTGCGTTCTGAAGTTGTATAACATCACCAACCTTGAATGTATCATCTACACCAAAGTCAGTAATAATATCTGCATATTGGAACCTAGTGATCTCTGTTGAGTGTAAGTATTCACCAAATCCAGGTAGGACGTTGAATGCTTCAACCTCAATAATCTGATCTGTGACAGAACCGTAGATAACGTCATTAGCATTGAAGTTACCAGTAACAGTCTCAATATCAAATGTTACACGACCTGACTGGTTATCAAGTAGAGCACCATCATTATTTCGTACGATAAGTGCATTTGCTCTACCAGAATCTTCCTTGGAGTACAAGATATCAGTAGCAATGAACTCACCCATTCTAAAGTTAACCAACATTAGTTTGTGCGTAGAAGCACCAACAGTTGCAGTAGCACCAGATGTAGTGCCTTCGATAAGATCAGCAGGAGATAAAGTACCACCTGTGATAATAACCTTCATATAAGTTGCATTATCTGTTGCGAGAATGGTTCCCTTGTTAGCGGTAGCACCAGTCTTAACAACTTCCTCACCTTGTACAAAGATCTCTGGATCACTAGTAACAGTTATTGGTAAGTATGTTGTATTATAAAGAACTTCAGCGTGGTTATCCTGAACTCTGATTACTTCAGCATATGCTCCAGAGGTAGCACCAAAGAATATATCAGCAGGTTGTATACCACCAGCAATAGGTGTTGGTACATTACGCTCACCAAATGTTGATGTTGTACGTACAATACCTGTCTCATCATTTACAGAGAAACTATGAACTTGCCCTTGAGTACCTGGAGTTAGTGATTCAATCTTGTCTCCATCAATATACTCTGAAATCCATATTAGATTTTCAGTAGTATCAGGGTGGATATAGTAAATTGTCCTATCTAATTCATTAATAGCAGCACCTAGAACTGTGTAAGTAATACGATCATATGGTTCGAATATATGTCCTAATGGTGCATCAATAGAACCATCAGTATTAACATCTGTACCAACGTCTATACTATGCTTAAGGTATAATGTGGGTAGAGTAGAACGATTTAATGCAATATCAATTAAATGATATAGTTGATTAATCTTATGTACAGCAGTTGCTGTAGGACGATATTCTATATTCTCATATGGCACCTCTTGGTTATAAGCACCAGGATTAACACAATCCTGTTCGATTGTATTAACAATAAACTCTTTAGCAGCTTCAGCGTGGAAGATGATATATGTTCTGAATATATTCTGGAACGCTACGAAGTTACCCTCGGAATCAAACCAGCTATTAACTAATTCAAGAGTCTTGATGTTACCATCAGTAATTAAATCATATATGAATGCCTTACGGATATCTGCACCGAAGGACTCATCACCTGTATAACCTGTATAATTCTGTTTTGTCTTGAAGTATGCTTCACGATCAACATACTGATCATTAAACATCAGAAGTCTCGCTGCCTGACGATACATCTCAGGAGCACGACCTAATGTAGACTCAATCAATTCACCTAGAACACGAGCAGCAGATGTCACGTTGTAACAAATACCACCACCAGACTGCAATGCATTATTTGTTGCTGGAGCGTTCCTAGTGACAGATTGGTTGGTAAAGTAATTACCACTTCCTGCAGCCGCAGTCTTAATAACGTTAATTGGATAATCAAATAATTGAGTAACAGAAGATGCTGTTGCATTACACTGACCACTACCAGCCATATCATAAGTTATTGTTGTATCACGAATTGCAGCACGTTCACCCGTTAACGGCCATTCGCCTGGTAGAGTTCTTGCAATACCAGCAATGTATGCATCAGGGTTACCTGCACCAGAACCAAATAGATTGATAGGAATACCCATCAATGTAGTGATAGAAGATGCTTGGTTAGAACAACGTGCAGCACCACTACCTGTGTAAGTGGTTATAGAGTTAGATCCAGCAGATATAAATGTGTGAGCATAAGCACCACCAGTATGTACTGCTGCTCTTCTTATTCCTTTAGTAGTAGCACTTACAAATGTGTGAGTTGTGGTGTTAGTTGATGGAGCAGAGTTTAATACCTGTACATCAAATGTATCTGTAGCAACATTGCTAATAGTCATAACCCTATCAGCAAATGGGTCAGTTGCTCTTGGATATGGGTGCTCAGTATTATTACTGTCTTGTGTACAAGTAAAGACTAAAGACTCTCTATCAAGGATAATACCATCACCATTTTCCCAACCGTGATCAGGTACTGTTAACTGCATAACACCTGTTGTTGGGTTGTAAGAAGCGTTAGTTACAGTTGTCCTAGTAGGACCTTCAAATTTATGAGCATAAAGACCACCACTACGTACTGCCATTCCAGTAGAACTTACATACTTATGATCGTAGGTTCCACCACCGATGATTTGAGGTTTGCTGATTGAATTAGCAACAGCAGACTGGAATACGTGTGTTGTAGTGTTGGTAGAAGGTGTTACATCTAGGATCTTAACATCAAATGTATTAGTAGTTACATTAGAAATCTTAAGCATTCTTCCAGATGCAGGGTCAGTAGCACGTGGATATGCGTGATCTGACGCTTGACCATCTTGATCGCAACGGAATACCAATGCACTATCAGCAATCTTGATGTACTCACCGTTATGGAAGTTATGACCATTAATAGTAAGAGTCATAACACCCGTTGTTGGGTTGTATGCAGCACCAGTTGGTGTCCAAGTTGTAGTACTACTTACGAAGTTATGAGTTGTAGTGTTAGAAGAAATACCAACGTTGACTGTAATTGTTCCATCTGGACGTGTAACTCCACTAGTTGTAGCAGATACGAACTGATGAACAGTCTTATCAAGGTTAGCGTGTCCTACATAAACATCAAATTCATCTGTAGTTACGTCAGAAATTGGTAGATACTCATCATATGAAGGATCATTCGCTCTAGGATATGAATGATTTGTTGTATTATCATCCTTAGCACAACTGAATGTGATGGAATTTTCAGCCATCTTGATCTTATCTCTTGAAAGTTCAAGTCCACCAGTAGTTGCAGATACAAATGTATGAGCAGTCTGGTTAGAAATTGGACCTCTACCGAAGAAATTACCAACGTTAACTTCAAATGTATTGGTACTTGCGTTAGTAACAACTAAGAAACGTTGAGATGCAGGATCACTTGGTCTTGGATAAGAATGGTTTGTAGCATTACTATCTTGAGCACAAGTGAATGTCAATGAATTATCAGCAATTCTAACTCTGTCACCTTCAACAAATCCGTGACCACCACTTGTTATCTTCAACATACTGCTTGTTACATCGTAAACAGCACCAGTTGCAGTCTTAGTAACAGAGGTAGTAAACCCGTGATTCGGTATGGTGAGTCTCATCACACCAGTGTTGGGGTTGTATAGAGCACCAGTTACTGTATGAGAGGTATAACCAATAGTATCAATGTTAAGACCACGCTGATAGAATGGATCCCTCTTATGGATCATTCCATTAGAAGCAATACCAGTATTTGCGTGTGTGTAAATACCACCACCTCTTATAGCAGATCTAGTAACACAGTTAGCAACAGCACTTATAAATGTGTGAGCAGAGATGTTAGTAGAAGGTGTAACATCAAGTATCTTAACGTTGAATGTGTCAGCAGTTACGGTACTAATTGGCATCCACTTATCCCAGAATGGGTCTGTCTTACGTGGATATGTGTGGTTAGTAGCGTGACTATCCTTATCACAAGTAAATGTGAGTGACTCTTCAGCAAACTTAACCATATCACCATCGTTATAACCGTGACCAGTTATAGTCACTGTCATTACACCTGAGACAGGATTGTAGTTAATCGCAGTAGGTGTCTTACCTACCTGTTGAATAAACTGGTGAACTGTAGTATTTGTAGAGGGTTGTGAAGCAAGAACTTGTACAGAAATTTTAGTATCAGTTACAGCAGTAATAGGTACAGCATTCTGATAGGTTGGATCTCCTAAACGTGGGTAAGTATGATTAGTCTGGTTACTATCCTGAGCACAAGTGAATGTTAATGAGTTAGCAGCAATACGAATACTCTGTCCAACAGTAAATTCGTGATGACCAATCTCCATCTCCATAACACCTGAAGTTGGATTGTAACTTACAGAGTATGGTTCAAATCCTACAGATGGTGTTGTTCCAACATTAACTTGGAATGTATTAGCTTGAACATTCTCAACAGGAATCCACCGATCGAAAGTAGGATCAGTTGTTCTAGGATATGTGTGGCTAGAACCATTGTTATCCATTGAACAAGTGAACGTAAATGCATTCTCCTTGAACTTAACGAAGTCTCCATTAGAGAATCCGTGATTGTTCTGAGTCAATGTCATCAATCCAGTTAGAGGATCATAAGCAGCACCAGTAGGAGTTGACTCAATCATCGCACCTCTTGGATACGTATGAATTGACTGGTTGCTATCTAATCCACAAGTAAATGATAATGAATTAGGAGCGATTCTAATATTGTCGTGTCTGTTAAAGTAATGGTTACCTATTCCAAGTACCATTGAACCTGTAATTGCGTTGAATGTAGCACTAGAAACTGTATGTCCAGTTGTAGGAGTAGCACCAACGTTAACGGTAACCCATCCAGTCTGTTTCTTCAATCCACCAGTAGTAGCACCAACATAAGTGTGAGCGAAGTTACCACCAGCAGAAATACCAACATTACAGGTGAATGTATTAGCATCAGGAGTAGAAAGAACTTCTATCCAATGTCCTGCTTCTGGATCATCTGCTCTTGGATATGTGTGGTTAGTAGCGTTGCTATCCTTAGTACAATTGAATGTAATTGAATTAAGATCAAACTTAACTAGATCAGGTGCAACAGTAATTGTATTTGGATTAGATGCCTGGAATCTATGCTCTGATGTATCAGATACAGCACCATTAGTTTCACCAGTTCCAACATTAACAGTAAATCTATTTCTATTTGCCTTGCTAACAATCAACCATTGATCATAAGCAGGGTCAGTTTTTCTTGGATATGAGTGATTAGAACTGTATTGATCTCTTGCACATCTGAATGTAATAGCACCTTCAGCAAGTTTAATGCTATCACCAACTACAATATTATGATTTGCACTATAGATCTCCATATCACCTGTTGTTGGATCAAACTTGGCGAAAGTTGGAGATGCTGTACGTGCAGCTCTGAATCCGTGGTTAGCAATAGTACAAGATAAAATACCACTTGTAGGAGTATAAGATGCACCAGTAATAGTATGAGATGTAGAACCTGCTTCCTTCATCTGTAAAGCAGTGTTTCTAGCAGGATCAGACATACGTGGATACACGTGCTCTGAAGCGTGACTGTCCATATCACAAGTGAACTTCAATGACTCATCGTGAATCTTAATGGTTGTTCCTTCCATTAAGTTATGAGCACCAACTTTCAGTTGCATATCACCAGTCTCACCATCATAAATGGCATCACCAACGCTATAGAATATAGCAGGAGATTTACCAACATTGACAGTAACAGAACCAGACTCTAATTCAACACCATCATCAACAGCAGAGATGAACTTATGACTGTAATTACCACCTGTTGTTACACAATTGTTAGTAGCAGATACAAATGTATGCTGTGTTACGTTGGTAGATGGAAGTATTGGAAGAACGTTAACTGTTATAGAAGTTGCAGTTGTACCAGTAATAGTCAAAGGATTACCATATACAGGATCAGAAGACTTAGTAATGCAGTTAACAGCAGCAGACTTGAATAGGTGAGTGTAGTTACCACCAGTTGTTATACAAGCAGGTTCTGCACTCTTGAAGATATGAGCAGTTGTGTTAGAAGAAATACCAACATTAACAGTGATTGTATCATCCTTCTTAATAATTCCATTACTCAATCCACTAACGAATGTGTGGTTAGTTGTATTAGTAGATGGAATAGTATCCAATACTTGAACAGTAAATGTAGTTGAACTACCAACAGACTGAACTTGAATCCACTTATCACTAATTGGGTCAGTTGCTCTTGGATATGCGTGGTTAGTAGCACCACCATCTTCAGCACAATTAAATGTTACTGCACCATCTCTTAACTTGACATAATCACCAACAACTAATCCGTGAGCAGCAGATGTTGTGATATTAATAATACCAGTAGCTCCACTGTAAGTAGTACCAGATGCAGCAGTCAAAGGAGTACCTTCGTACTTGATTTCGACTGAAGAATCAAATGCTTGGTCTTTCTTAGCAGTTAGAGAACCAGCAGTAGAGGAAACATAAGCGTGTGTGTAAATACCACCAGCTCTAAATACTGCTCTTGAAATACTATTAGCAACAGCACTTACAAAGTTATGAGTTGTAGTATTGGTTGAAGGTGTATTCTCTAGAACTTGAATACTAAAGGTATTAGCATCGATGTATGTAATAGGTACAAACTTATTAGATACAGGGTCAGAAGCACGAGGATAAGCGTGATTGGTTTGATCACTATCTTGACCACAAGTAAAGGTTACTGCACCATCATCAATCTTGATATATTCACCATTAACAACACCGTGGTTAGTAACACTAAGAGTCATAACACCCGTTGTTGGGTTGTATGCTGCTGATGTTGGGGTTAACTTAGTAGGAGCAACCCAAGTATGTGGAGTTGTGTTAGTTGAAGGAACAGTGCTTAGAACCTGAACTGTAATTGTAGTATCAGTAACAGCAGTGATGTTACAAGCAGTATCATAGAATGGGTCATCTTGAGTAGCACCACCTTGACCTGAAGCACGAGGGTATGTATGATCTGTAGCGTAGTTGTCAAATCCACACTTGAATTTCAGTGAATTTTGAGCTATTCTTACAGATGTACCAACGGTTAAGTCGTGAGTACCAATGGTCATAACCATCAATCCTGTTGCAGGATCGTAAGTTACAAGTGAAGGATCATAACCAACAGAAGGTGTCTTACCTACGTTACAAGTAAATGTTGTGTTACCAGTTACATCAATCTCCAACCACTTACCAGATACAGGGTCAGTTGAACGTGGATATGGGTGGTTAGAACCATTACCGTCCATAGAACAAGTAAATGTAATAGCACCATCAGCAAACTTAATCTTATCTCCATCCTGGAGACCGTGGTTAGCAGCAGTTGTAATAGTGATTATTCCTGTAGCAGGATCATAAGCACCGTTATTAATGTCAGATACTGTATAGGTTGTATTTCTTGGATATGGGTGAAGAGTTTGATGACTATCTTGTGCACAAGTGAAGGTTATGCCACCTTCAGCAATCTTAAGTGCAGTTCCAGCAGTAAGGCTGTGATCACCAATGGTTAGAACCATATCACCAGTAGAAGGGGTGTAAACCACATCTTTTGGTGTGAAACTTACAGCAGGAGATATACCTACATTAAAGGTGAATGTATTTGTAGAAACTGCTTCAATCTTCATCCAAGAATTGTTAGCAGGATCATCTTGTCTAGGATAAGAGTGCTCAGAAGCGTGTCCATCCATAGAACAAGTCATTACTAATCCATCCTTCTCAACTTGAACCATCTCACCAACCTTGAATCCGTGGTTAGCAACAGTAACAGTTAAGTGACCATTTACAGGATTATATGAAGCATCAGTTGGAGTTGCATTAACAGTTGTAATTCTTGGATATGTGTGGTTAGTAGCATCATCGTCTTCCTTACAAGTAAATGTTAAGGAGTTAGGTGCTAACTTAATATGAGTACCAGTTGTTAAACCGTGCACACCAAGTACAAGTTCTAAACCACCTGTAGTTGGGTCATAGTTTGCTTGAGATGGAGTAAATGTCTTAAGTGGTGTCTTACCAATATTCATCTCAAAGGTGTTCTTAGTTACACTTGAAATGGGTAAGAAACGTCCACTAGCAGGGTCAGAAAGTCTTGGATATGTCTTCTTGCTATAATGCTCATCCATATCACAACTGAATGTCATAGAGTCATTAACAAGTCTAATCTTGTCACCATTTTTGAATCCGTGACTAGGAACTGTAACATTCAGGAATCCAGTAACAGGGTTAAAGTTAGCCCAAGTAGCAGTATGGAATGTAGTTCCGATAGCTTCAATATCAATTGCTTTATCGACTACTGGATCAGTAGAACGAGGATACTTATGAATAGATCTATAATTATCCTGAGCACAACGATAATTTAACTCACCCTCAAGAATCTTAAGTGTTTGACCAGTCCTTAGACTATGTGATCCAATATCAAGAGTTAATAAACCTGTCTCTGGATCATAGGTAGAATCCTTAGCATCAAAGTTAACTCTCTGAGTTATACCAACATTAACTGTGACATCATTACCACTTACATTAGTAACTGGTAGTAATGAGATGGCAGCAGGGTCGGATGTTCTTGGATAAGAGTGTTGAGTTTGATGATCGTCTTGATCACAAGTGAAAACAAGTGAATTTGTGTTAATTCTAAGTGTATCGTTGGTAGTTACACCGTGTGATGCAGCTAAGGTTAAGACTAAAAGACCAGTTGCAGGATCATAAGTTGCTGCTGTTGGAGTATGTTGACCAGAAGCAGTCTGTTGATCGATAGTAATTGTCTGATCATATACTGGATCACCTTCTGTATAACCGTTAGTGGTTACCAATTGCTGTCTCATTACCTGAATAGCAATGTCACGTGCCTGTTCAAAGACGTACTTAACTTCAGTAGACTGAGAATTAATATGCTGAATAGCATTAGCATCAGTAATATAGAACTCAGTTGCATACCATAGTTTGTTGTTACCACCGTGCTTAAGGTTGAATACAGTTGCTTCTAAGATGTCAACAACGTCATCAACACAACTCTGATAACCATATCCACCGAAACCTAATGTTGGATACTGAGAAACAGCACGACCAACAGCAGTAGAAGCAATGAATCTTATATTTTTCTCTATTTCATTACCAGCATCATAGAACTTGTTACCAGCTGCTCCATCTCCTGCGGCATTAAAATCATAATTGTTCCGTGGAGGATTAGATGCTTCATCAGGGAAGGGATTAAACCCTAACTTGTTCTGGATGGCGAGTGCTGACATATCTCTAGCCATCTTCATAGCAAAGAGAGTTTCTTCTGTCTCGTCAGTAACGTGCTTCAATCCATTCTCAGTATTGAGATATAACATAGAAGCATCATATACAGCAGAGTTAGAACTAAATCTAAGGTCGTGAATAACACCTTGAATTACATCAACGATATCATCTTCACAATGGTTCTTACCACCTTTAACACTGAAGTTTTTGTGCTTGAATGCAGAACACTTAAGCATAAGAGCAACTGCTTCACCAGCAATAGCACGCTTGTTAGTTTCAAGCATATCAGCAGCATCTAATTGACGCTGAGAACCTGCATAGATCTGATTGTCGTGTGTGAATGTTGGTTCAGTTGCTTGATCCTTACGATATGCAGCAATATCTGTATACTGGAACTGGAATAAGTCATCAATAGTCTGAGCATTCATTCCTGCAATATTAGCAAGGTTCTCAGAACGTGAGACAAGAGCATTTTGCAATGCTTTCTCCATCAACATCTTAGAATAACCAATTGCATCAAGCATTGGTAGCAATTCTTTCTCAACTTCAATGATCTTCTTCTGAGGATCTAAGTATCGATCGATTATGCCTTGTACATTAGAGTTACCACCAGTTAATAGGTCACCAGCAATAGCAGGTATGATGTGATCTCTAAGGTCACGAACACACTTTTCACGACCTGGAGTACCACCAGGAATGTCAAACTTATCTTCTTGAACGAAGTTAATAGTTACGTTATACTGTTCTTCTAACCAGAAAGCTACTTCATCAGCGATACACTTACGGTTGAAGTATAGTAAATCAGCACCGTCTCTAAATCTATTACCTGTAGGACCAAGAACTAGTAGTAAATTATCTACTATATCAGTGATAAAGGTCTGTATACCAGCAGCCGCAGGAGATGAGAAGTAGTTAGGAATACGAATACGTGTTGTATGCTCACCAGTTAGGTCATCAGCATTAGCAGTAATAACATCATTACAGAGTTTACCAACTTCTCTCCAAGCATAGATCGACTGAAGTAGTTCTCCATTAACGTGTGCTAATTGACCAGCCTGGTTAGCAAGATATCCTCTACCTGCAACGATGGTATTATAGTTACCACCATATCTAAGGTCAGCAACAATAGCAGGAATGATATACTCGTAAGTATCTCTCAAGCAAAGTCTAGTACCTTCTGAAGATGTACCAGTATCACCAGGTATCACAAAGTCAGGATACTGAGCCTTCATCCTACCAACTGCTTCCTCAGCAATCCAGTACTTGTTCTTATCAATCATATCTGCACATTCTCTATACTCATCACGAGCAAGATCAACCCCCTCAGTCATAATCTCATCACGCCATAGTTCTACACCATCAGCAGTACAGGTAGAAACAATTGATTGCTCATACTTAGCATATATCTCACCTTTAATAATAGGAATAGGTGCTTCACCATCAAATCCAAACTTAAGATTGATATCTGTATCATCATAAGTTGAACTAGGAGTAAAGTCACCAGTATAATCTATTGCTGTGATACCTAATTTAATCATTAGGTTCTCCATATTACCTGTCAATCCCTGAGCATTAGAAGCGTTAGCACCAATCTTGATTGGTAAATTACCGTAGTTAGTATTATCAGTATATGTTGTAGTTACCTTAGTACCACCAACGAATAGACTAGTAACACCACTATTACGTACAACAGCGATATGTGTCCAAGTATTTGCTGTTAGTCCAGTAGAAGTTATCCTATCAACATTACCAACGTTCCAACGAACACTGTTGTTAACAATCATCAAATATGCTGAACCTGTATCCGAAGTTGAAGTACGGAAGTCAAGAATCATCTGGTTAGTATTAACAGCAGTTACCTTAACCCACAATTCTATAGTGAAGTTACCATCAGGGATTCCACCATTACCAAATGCAAGTTTCTCAGTTGCAGGATGTGTAAGGTATGCACTACCATTAAATTCTAATGACCCAGTACCAACAGCATAATCTAAATTATCAACTGTGACACCAGTATTAGTTAAGAGACTATTAGTAATGTATTCTCCAGCTTGGAATGGTGCACTAGGATCCTTAGTATAGATCCACTTGTTACCAGCATTAGAACCAATAATCTCAGCAGTTGAACCAGATGTTATACCTTTAACAGTTTCACCGAAGACGAAGAATCCACCAGAAGACTTATCTTTATAAGCCATCTTGACAGACTTAAGTGTCTCAGCGTCATTAAATGAATATGCAGGTTCAACTCTTGTTAGATTACTAATAGACCACTGATAGGTAGCAGGTGTTGCTCCAGTAGGATCCTGAATAGAATCAGTAATAATAGCAAAGAAGTTTGTAAGAGTAGATGTTATGCTTACACAAGCAGTTGTAGATGGATTAGCCAGTACAGCACCAGTTGGAATTGTCTTAGTAGTTCCAGCAGCAAATGCTGTATGAGTTCCAGGAGAAGCAGTAGTACCTAGGGCATTAATCACTAAATCCATCAGGGTGGTTATTGTTGAACCAACTGCATTACATACAGGTGATCCAGTATCAACAGTGATTCCACTATCAGTAAACTGTGTCCAACCGTGTGAACTATCTTGTTTAGCAACTACAACGTTCTTCATAACGTCAAGTGCCATAGTCTTCACTTTGGTATAAGCGTGAACCATCGTATCGATGTCACCAGTTACAGTACCGTACTGTAATGTTCTATAGGTTGATTCGTAGATATGATCATTACCACCAAGAGCAGTGTTATATGATAATGCTTCAACAAAGTCAACAATATCACTTAAGCAATGAACATCTCCACCAGTTACTGTATAACCAGGATTCTGTTGCTTGGCATAATATAATGCTTCGTGAGCAATGTACCACTTGTTAGCAAGTAATAAAGTTCTAGCATCAGCGTGACTATTATCAGTTGCAGTATACTCACCAGTAATTGTAAGGTCTCTCCACTGCTGCTTAGTAGTATGTGTCGTATTAATATTCTCCATCCTGACACACTGAATAGCAAGATCTCTTGCTTTGTTCATTGCATAGACTGTTTGAGCAACAGCACCATCAACGTGATATACAACGTTTCCTTGTACGTAAGTATTAGCAATATCCCAAACTTCAGAGTTACCGTCAAACTCTAACTGCCAAGCCATCATATTAATGGCATCTACAATATCATCAATACAATCTTGATTTCTACCTGTATTGATTTGGAAAGAGGGGTAGAAAGCCAACATTATCCCTACGGCTTCTTCAGCAATAAAGTCTGCATTACGTCTTAAAGTGTTAGAAGCATCACCACGTCTGTTATCGTGTTGCCTTCTTAGAGAAGAGTTACCAAAGTATAACTTCTTAAGACGAAGGTTACTACCAGCAGCAAAATCAGTACCAGTTAAGTTATCATAACGAATCTCTTGGTTACGAACTCTTTCAAAATCTAGGAAGTCTTGGTTGTTTGCAGTCTCAGGATCATATAGTTCAACAGGGTTAATAACTGTCTCAGAAATATTATCAAGAATAATATTCGGGAATGTAATTGAAGGAACCCTCTGGAATACAAGACCAAAGAAAGAAGAACTAGGTGATAGGTCTACCTGATCAATAATCTGGTTGGATATATCATCCTGATAAGGAGCAATGCTAGTAATAGTTGCACATATCTTAGAACGTGTAGAATAGATGATATCATTGAACTTAAGATTAAATTCTCCAGTTTCAAACTCAGCAGTACCAGATGTACGTGAAACAACTAGTTCAGTAGTGATAACACCATCTGTTAAGTTGTTTTCCTCAATAATAGCGAACTTACCTTGTAAATTAGTAATCCTTTCACTTTGTTCAAAGATAGTCTTAGAAGTAAGACCACTTACATCAGATAGGACGGAATTAAACCCAGTAGCTGATCCAAGGATATTTTCATTGATTTGGAAGGTACCACCAGTGATATCAATAACATCAATGTAATCAACACCAGAATCTATAACCGTAGCAGTAGTTTCAGAAACTAAACCCCTAACAGTGTTACCTAAGAGTGGGAAGATACCACCAAGTTGACTAAATGTCATTCTAGTGATCAACTTCTGTGCATAAACCAGCTCACGGAACTTAATCCTAGAAGGTGCTTTAGGTGCTTCAGTAAAGACTACAGAAGGACCAGAAGTAGAGAATGCAGTACCAGGAGACTGTGCAACACCATTGAGCAGAATAAACATCTGATCTTCAGTTGCTGTGATGGAACTACCCTCAACATTGAGAGGGAACTGGGTTTTAATCCCATTAAAGTCATCAGAAATATTATCAATCTTCTTAACAATAGAGGTTAGAATTTCCTCTGAGTTAGTTAATCTCTTCTGTCTGAACAGTACCTCAGTGTTATTGAACTGGGTATATATGGGTTGTGCGTTAGCAAAAGATGTAATTTGGTTGATATTAGTGAAGGAGTTGATATTAACCTCTTTAATGAGGTCAGATACAACCTTTCTTCCAGAAATATCCTTACCACCAGTAATTGCTAGTTCACCGAACAGGTTAAATCCAACAGGGTGGTTTGTTTCTAGTACAGGCTTTCTCCACTGGTTAATAGGTGTTTGAGACTTAATAACGTAAGAGAAGTTCTGATAGAAGTAAGAGTCTTGTATTTTCTGAACAATTTCAGATGGTTTACCAACGTCATCGATAAATTGACCAGGTGTATTGGTTAGAGATGCAATATTCAGTGTACCAGTAGCGATTGATAGGTTATCAATCAAACCAGATGCACGAGAAACCTCACCAGTTACACGTTCACCCTTTGTCCAAACACCGTCATAGTTCTCAAGTTTAAGGATTCTAGGTCCAATCTGCCAACCTTCGTTAGTAGAAACGTAACCAATTGCAGATGATAGTGCTAATGATGTACCCTGATAGACCTTTTCACCTTCTAAGAACCTAGAAGTTTCAACGATAGCAGTTGCTTTACCACCAAATACCTCGGTGAGTAATACTTGTCTACCTTCACCTTGAGTCAAGAATGTGATATAAGAACCAGATTCAGCATCTAATTTAGTAAGTGATATACGTAATTGGTCAGATTCAAGTGAATTTGCCTCACCAGCGATAGCATAGTAGATCTGAGTCTCAACCAAGCTAGTTAAACCAGCAGAACTTGGTTTTGGTAGGATACCTACAGTAGATCCGAGATCCTCTGCACGTAAAGAGACTTCAGCACCAGTTGTGATGCCGTGTGGGAAGTTGAACTGTAAATAACCTAAGTCAACGTTAACAACGTAGTTAAATTCTGATTTAAGTGTAACTGAAGGTTCAGAACTGTATCCTGAGCCTGGATCCTTAATAATAACCTCAGATAGACGATTGTTCTTAACAATTGCCTCTGCTTTAGCACCAGAACCACCACCACCTTCAATTACAACAGCGGGAGTTGAAGTATATCCAGAACCTGGGTCAGTTATCTTGATCTGTGCGAGTAAAGCGGTATTAAACAGCTGAAGGTTCACAGGGAAAGTTATTTCAGGTCTCAACGTATAATCGTGAGAGTAACCGAAACCAAACTCATTATTCTTAAGTTTCTTGATCTTACCGATTGATTTACCTTGTAAGAACACAGAAGCACCTGATCCTTCATCAGGAATCACAACTTGTAAGTCTCCACCAGAACCAGCAAGTAGAGAACCAAGGATACCTGGAATTGCATCAATATCAATAGTTGCAGACTTATATCCCTTACCAGCAGAAGTTAGGGTAACATCAGTGATAACTCCTTCAAAATCACCGTCATCTTGAACAGTGATGTTACAAGTAGCACCTTCACCGTCTCCATCGATAGGAACGTTGTAGTAAACACCATTTACATACTCAGTACCACCGTTAAGGATACGAACCTTCTCAATCTCTCTATTAGAAGCGATATCAGTAACAATTGGTAGTCTCTGATAGAATCCACCTGGGTTTACCAGTTTAATAGCAGATATTGGACCAATTGCCTTGGCAGAAGTCGTTGAGTAGGAAGAACGAGGTAATTGGAACTCATTGTTACCAACAGGAGCATTAGTCTTCTCTGGCTCATTTAACAGTTTAAAGTCAAATGTTTTACCAGCATTACTTGTTGCAGTTACCCTAAACGTTCCTTTATAAGGAGTTGATATAACGTCAATGAAAGATCCTTCACCTACAGGAGAAGTTGCACCTGTCCTTGAAGGGTCAAAATAGTATGAAATATTAGTAACATCTTCATTAATGACAAATTTAACCAACGGAGTTGGTGAATCATCATCAGTAAATCCTGGTGTACCCTCTCTAATAATGTTAATAAACGGATATTCCAGCTTAAACTGGTTATCCCTAGAGAATGATAAGTAATATCCTAAGTTTGAATTGTCATCAAGGTCAAATATGTACTGATGACCTCTAACAAAGAGGAATTTAGGATGTTTAGCGTATATATTGACATTAGTTACTGAGGAACCACTACCAGAGAAGGTTGGCTCTTGTACAGCAGTAGATCTCATACGGAAGGAGAAGTCTCTTGAATTAAAGACCTCTTCTACGAAGAATGAACCGTTATAATCGTTTGTAGCAAAGTTTTCAGTGAATATGATATCACTCACTTCAAAGTTATGTCTACTAGAAGCAGAACAATAAACTAGATCAGTATTAGCAAGTGCTCCACTAGGAATAACATCCTTATTCAGTTTTGCAATCAAGGATATCTTCTTAACACCAGTCAAACCAGTGAATGTTGCAATCTTACCAGTAGCATCAACAGCAAACTGAAGGTTTACAGCATCAGCATCAATAGTATCTCCTTTAATAAATGAGGAATCGCTATAGATCTCTTCAATCTTTATAGTATAATCAACTGCTGCAAAAGGCTTCCAAGAAGCGAAGGTTGCTAAAGTAGATCCACTATATGAAGTATCTGCAAGGTCTACCTCATATATACCAGATGCAGACAGATATGCCCAAGAAACAGCACCATCAGACACAATACCAGTTGTATGTGTAGGTGCAATAGTACCAGATGTACCAGCAGAAGTACACTGATATAGCTTCTTATCGTTGTAAACGATGTCTTCTACAGCATATACAAAGTTAGTTGCCCAAATTGGGTCAGTCTTTTCCTCTGTAAAGTTCCATTCTAGCTCGTTTACATCACCGTGAGTCGATTTTAGTAGTTTTGTTTGGTCAAATGTACCAATAATCTTACCAATCTTACAAGAATTGACTCCAGTCTCAACAACTACACCATATGCAGATATTACATCGTTGCCACCAATGACTGAATACTGTTGTAAAGTGGTTCCTTTAGTGAATGATGCGTTCTGATTGAACGTAATTGTCTTAACTAGGTCAATTTGGGAATATTTTGCGTCTCTAAAGTAGAATTTCGGTACAACAGTAGTTGTAAGAAGTAGTTTTTTACCACCAGGAGTCGGAATAGTAGCAGTTCTGTTACCAAATGATTGATCTGTCGATGTATGAGTGAATACACCAGGTACGTGAGTTGAAATAACATCACCATAATCAAGTATTTGAATACCAGCAGGACCAATCTGCCAAGGATTCATCGCTACGTTCTGGGTATTAAACGTATAACTGCTTGTGGCGGCGACGTTTAGGGTATGTCCTGTCTCAACATCGTTAAGAGCAAAGGATCCAAGTATTGTTTTCTCCTTATCAATCTTGTAGATAAAACCTTGAGCAATATGACTAGTACCTTCTACAACATCAGGAGCAGTAAATGCTTCAGTGTACTTAGCACTAGGTGAAATAACTGCATTATCAATCCATCCAATCCAATTATTAACTGAATTAGGAGTACCATCAGGACCAATACTAACGTCCTTCATTGAAACATCAACAGTTGTACTGGTAAGAACCTGTGCTTCAATACCATTAACATATAAGCGATACTTGTAATCACCAACTCCAACACGTTCCTTACTAAAAGCAACGTGAATAAATGCTTCGTTATTAAAGATAGCAAAGTAGTTAGCAGCAGTAGAGAATGTAGTAGTACTGGTTAGATCAATAAATGTCTTACCAAAATTAGGACTTGTTGAATCTGCATCAAGACCAATCTTAACTGTATTACCAGTATTATCAAGTACACTGAAGAATATTGGTTTTGTATTAGAACCACTATACTGAGCAGTTCCCATTGCCCAGAATGCTTCACAAGTCCAACTAGTAGCTACATCAGCACCATACTGAAGAGCAAGAGAGTTAGATGCGTCTAACTTAACAGAAGATGCTCCAACGTGCTTCTTAGTATCATCAATTACAGCGTTACCAACTGCATACCAAGCTTTGTTAGTAGCAGTAGCAAGAGTATCATTATATGTGTCATCAAAGAGATTATCAGCAGTATCCCAGTTAAAGATTGCTAACTGATCTGCTTCCATCTTATTACCAACAACAACTGTATCACCAGAACTGTCGTTAGCAACTGCAACTGCCTTAAATCCAATACCATCAGTTTCACTTGCAGTAGCAGCAGATATTACTGTACCTGTGTTCCAACCGACTTTGATAGTTGTTGATTCAATAGCATTGAAATCTCTCTGTACAGAAGCAGATACGTCAACATTACCAAAGATATCAAATTGAACACCAGCGTTCTCAACACTCTCGTATGTACCAGTAGGAATAAAGAGTCTACTTTGATCAGTACTACTAAAGTCAGACCCCTCATCAAACTTAGAGTATAATACACCATAATTCTTACCATTTACATCAATAGCAGTTGCAGTTACATAAACTGCACCATATTCATCAATGGTGAATGTTGGGTTTGCAAACTTATATGAAGCATTGGTAATCTTCTTAGACCACACAACTTCAACAGTTGCACTATCATAATAAGTCTGACCGATAATAATGTCACCAGTATTATCAGGTTCTGAGATACCACAGAAAAGGAACGTATCCTTAGATTGCCATTCAATCTGATGTAAATGCTCACTAACTGAACTAGAAGCGATCTTACGCTTCTCCATCATAGAACCATCAATATCTAAAAGTGCAACCCACATATCATCTGGTTGCAGGGAGTTAGCATCGGTATAACCACCGATCATAACTCTACCATCTTGATCTAGACTAACAGTAGTGGCGTAATCGCGTCTGGTGGAACCAGATATACCAGCAATATCACGCTGCCATTGAATAATACCATCGGGGTTATTAGCGTTATCGAAACCTGAAGTATACTTGGCAACAACAATATCAGGGTTGTGTGTCAAGTTTATTGTGTTAGTAACTGTCTCACCAACAACATAGATGTTATGAGGATTACTATTCTCAATATGAAGTGACTTCCACTTCAGTGATTTTGCACCAGAAGGTACTGTAGGTACAAGAGTTCTCGTCCAAAGAACCCTACCATCACTGTTAAACTTAGAAAGAACACCACAAGTATCTCCACCAGTAAGATTTCTCTCACCAACTACGTAGATAGTACGATCATCCGCAACTTGAACATCATTTATAGAAACAATACCAGTAGCTTCCTTCAAGAATGATAAGAAGTAAGTTGCTTTCTTATATCTCTGTGGATGTGATACACGAATCTTAGGTGGATTCACTGTACCATATGCAGAACCAGAGTTGATTATATTTGCTTCCTTAACAGCACCAGCTTCAGTTCTCACCAATTCCAGTTTAAAATCTTGTCCAACAGTTGAAATTAGTTCATATGTTGGAGGAAGTTCTGAAGAATAACCAATACCATCCTGAGTGATAGTTAATTGCTCAACACCAGATATAACTTTAACTCTAAGTGTTTTGTTAGTGTCATCAAGGACAGGTGTGCTATCAACAATGATTTCATCACCAGCACGCAATTCGTGCTCTTCTGGAGTTGTTATACGTCCATATGGCTCATCATTGAGCATATAAGATGAATATCCAGCAATAGCAAGACCTGCAACAGAATTGACCTTAGCAGATGCACCAAAACCTTCTGTACCTTCATTATCAAAGTATAGTTTGTCACCAACCTTATAAGAGATACCTGGGTTCTCAACGACGAATCCATCAACTTGAGCATCCTCAAACTTGGTAGTAGTCTCAATATCGATATCAACCTCAGAACGAGTAGATACTCTAGGGTAGTAATCAAATAATTGTAATACGGGTTCTTCTGAGATATTAATTGGTGTAGTATCTTCAAGATTGTTTATTACACCATCTCTGTTAGTATCTTCAATTTCAAAGATAAGTTCTTCACCAAGTTCAGTTACAAGGATATCTGTCTCAGCATTAGGCTGACGATCGATATCAATGTCAACATCCTCGTAAGGATCACGATAACGGACAACATCATCAGGGATATTAGTCTGTACAGCATCCTGACTGTAGTTCCACTCATCTGCCTTAGAATATAACTGAGGACCAGCAATATATGGGAATACTGGGTTACCTGCGTCAGATGCGTCAATAGAGATGAAATATGCGTATACACCTTCAGGGAACTGAGGTGTCTTACAGAAACGACCATTATACTGGTCTAAATCACCATACTGGAAGGTATACTCAAAGTCTTCAATGAATGAACCAGCAGGATATGAATTAAGTACAGGACCATCTAGACGGACTGGATTTGGGTTAGTCGCAGCATCATAAAGTAGAATTGGCTTTATTCTGTAAGAAGATCTTATACGACGTACACCAGAAGACTGGTCAGTAGCATCTATGTAACCGTAAGGACCATAAATGGGGTTACCATCAAATGCCCATCCAAGAATAGGTGAGTGTGCCCATCCTGTAGATAATTCTTGTAATTCTTGTGTTGATTGGTTTTTGAATACATTATCTCCAAGAACATACCTTAATTGCTTAGGATCTGATACGTGAGCGTATTCACCACCATATTGAGTGTTATATCCCGCAAATACGTAACCACGTGCTGTATCGAAAGATAGACCTAACTCATCCTGTAGGTTTCTTGTCCACTCGAATACATTAGCGGTAAATGTTGCCATTTCACCGACTGCTTCTAATCTAACGGATGTTAACCCAGTTGTATAACCTATACCTCTGTTAACAACAGAAACACCAATAACTTTACCTCTATCCTCTCCAACAGTACCAATAGATGCTTTTGCAACAGCACCATAACCATCACCATTGATTACAATCTCAGGAGCAGTGGTATATCCCTTACCAGCAGCAATAATAGCGATTGAAACGATACGACCGTTAATGATAATTGGTTGTGCAACAGCACCTTCACCAGAGTTTAATTTGATTGTAGGTGATGTAGTGTAGGAAGAACCTGCACTAGTTACACTTACAGACTTAATTGGACCTCTAACAGCCGCAGTTGCGGTTGCACCAGTACCACGTCCACCAGATATCGAAACATCGGGTTGTGAAGTGTATCCTTGACCTGGGTTTTCAACCAAAATCTTACTTACTACACCGTTAGTAATAACAGCGGTAGCAGTAGCACCGAATCCATTACCGCCCACGATACTAACAAGAGGACTGCTAAAGTAACCAGAACCCCCTGCGGTGACATCAATTTCACTTAATTGTCCATCTACAACAACACTTGCTGATGCACCAGTTCCACCACCACCTGTAATTTCAATGAGAGGAGGGAATGCAGCATCATATCCTTTACCAACATTAGTGATGTTTAAACCAGTTACACCACCAAACTTAATTTTACTCTCTGATCTATAAGACCAAGCAGATACACCATTAACCCACGCACCAATAGGTCCAAACGTAGTGTCTTCACGTTTGGATATGGTGTTGATTACTCTAGGAATACGAATTAATTTACGCTGGTTACCTGGAAGCAGTGCAGATCCTACAAAAGGACCAACTTCATAGTTTGGTATACCAGATGATGCAATGTATGAATACGTATTATTGAAGAAAGTATTCTGTACGTTTGTAGTAAAATCTCTAATTGCAATGCTAATTCCTTCTTCTGGGGACTTACCTTTGTTCAGATCAACTGATAGAAGGATATTTCCAGCAGGTGCAGCGTCAGCAGGTGCAGGAATACTATACTCAAAGATGAAATCGCTGATACGAGATGTTACTAAGAACGTACCATTGAACACAGTTGGGTTTGCACCATAGATTGTAACGGTATCTCCAACCAAAAGCCCGTGCTTATTATCACAAGTTACGGTTGCTGTCTGATTATTAAGACCACCAGGTACAACACCACTGATCTGAATCAGTTTCTTAACGTTATACAGCCAAGATGTGACACGCTGATCTATAGATGTAGAACCAAGAGATGCAACATTTAGTTTGTCACCAGGTAAGTAGTATGATCCTGTGTCGGTCAGTACAGTGGATTTTGCGTCTGCAATACCCAAAACACGCATTTTGATCTCATTACTAAGACCCTGATTGACATATACGTAAATTTCTGAGTAAATTGCAGTACCAGAATCCCAATCTTCTACAACACCATTCTTAGAACGTGTACATTCAATGAACTGGTTAAGAGTTTTCTCTTTGTATTGAACCTTCTCATTGTCATTAATGAGGATTGTTCCGTTTCTTTCAGGCCAACCAATAGTAGAGTCAACCGTAATAATCGAATCTGTAGTGCTAAGTTGCTCTACCAGAGTAGTTTTGTAAGGTATAGTGAACTTACCTTGTAGTGTTTCTTCAGATATTGCAAGTTCATACACAATACCTACACCAGTATTGATCGCAATAACGTTCTCAATAAGTGCAGATGCCGCTTGTACATTGATATCTACTGCATCTACGTACTGAATTAACTGTGCATCTAGAAGATCAGCTGGATCTCCACTCAAAAGTTCTGCACGAAGGACTGTATCTACGTTCCAAGATGCAGCAGAAGGCTTGATAACCTCATCTTTTGGATAGGATACATCAACATTCTCCGAGAACAGCATCTTAAACAGGTACTGTGTAGAGATCTTTGTACCTTTAGATGCGTAGAAATCACTAATAGTCTTGATAATTTGCGGAGCATTTACCTTTTCATAGTCAATTTCCGCATTAGGAAGGTACTGGTTTACGTATCTTCTGTATAATTCCTTAGCAAAGAGTGTATCTAAGTTAGAAATAATAGATCCAACTGCGTGGGAAGATTGAACTGTATCTGATTCTTTCTCAAATACTTGGTTGCCTTTTTGGTCAAAACTGGATACACCAGAAACACCACGCTTACAATTTACGAATGCAGATGGTTCATATCCAGAACCTGCATTATGAATGGTAAATCCAGTGATCTCACCAAATCCAACGTCACAAGACGCTTCTGGAGCAGGAGGAGCAGCAATAAAGACTTTAGGTGGTTCTGTATCAGAATATCCACTTCCAAAACTGGTTATGTTGATATCAGTGATTTCACCGTTGAAAATAGTTGCAACAGCCTTAGCACCTGTTCCACCTATAGGTTGGTCAGCAACATCCTTCCTATTATCAACAATATACACAGATGGAGCATCAGTATAACCTGCACCACCAGTTAATAGTTCAATATTTGTTACTCTACCACCAGTACAACTAACATCAAGTATTTGAGCACCTACAGGGTCAATAATCTTTGCCCTAGGTACTGTTTCATATCCTTGTCCACCTGAAACAACGTTTATACCATTAACACGTCCATCTACATCAAGAGTAGCAACAACGTTTGCTTTTATAGCATTATCACCAGTTGGAAGATCCAAATACACTAATGGAGGTGTTGTATACCCTGATCCTCTATCAATTACTGTAATTGATCCAGATGCTATTTCATCCCCATCAAGAGTAGGATTACTGATGGTTGCACCACCAGGATTAACAAATGAGATGGATGGGATCTTATCGTATCCACTTCCAGAACTGTCTACAATGAGTTGTGAGACCCCTTCGATGGAATCATCAACAATTGCACGGATTTGAGCAGTTTTGCCTTCAGGGTCAGCAGGAGGGTCAACTACAACTATTGGAGGGTTAGCAGATGTATAACCTTGTCCAGAAAAGAGTAATCTATCCTGTTTAATACCATTTACCAATGCCTCAGCAGTAGCATTTTGACCTGGACCTTTAGTAGACGCAATACTGATCTTTGGAGCAAAACTTAAGCGATATCCAGTACCACCATTCTTAACAATAACCTTATCAATCTTTCCTTGTTCAATATCTGCAATAGCACTAGCACCACTACCAAATTCAGGTGCAATCATCTCGATTGATCTGACTTGTATGACTGAATTCTCTGCAACATCATTCTTGAAGATCAACTTATCTTGGAAAATAGTAAAATCTTCATATGGACGCTTCTCAACTCTATCGACTACAACGATACTCGATACAGTGGATAGAGGAGTATAAGCAACTCCATTGTTAGTCAGTTTAAATTCTTTGGCATCAACTGCAACTGTAATAGGGTCTATATTACGGACAGGGATGCTTGTATAACCAATAAGGTAACGAACATTGTTAATAGCACCTGTAAGACCGCCTGTAGGGGCAACAGGAGGGTTCTGAAGCCTTATTTTATCTCCCTCGATGAAATAATCAACATCTGGATATAAAAATTCGTTATTAACAACAACTAACAGATGATTTGCAGATTGAGGTGATACTGGCTTACCTAAAAGTCGTAGATTGAATAAAGTCTGACTACCATCGAACTGAGTAGCGATTGGTTCAAATTCTTGGATTTTACGATCAAATTCAGCCTTATTAACACCTGGAGTGAATACTATATCTGGTGAATGAGTAACCTTCTCATAATATATTACTTCATTATCAACTTTTATTGTTCCGTCTTGTTCTAAGAAATAATTAACGTTCTCAGCGATGATTTTGTTCTGAGTAGGATCAACTTTCTCCAGCACAGCAGAAGCTGAAGATAAAAAGTTAGGATCAAACTCACCAGAACCTACATCGGTATAATTCAAGATATTATTCAGGATGTCATAGGGACGACCTGCTTTCTCTTGAGATTTGTAGTATTCGGTAAGAAGATTTACAAATTGTTCGTTATCTTCTCGAATGAATGCAGGAATCTGATCCTGCACCCTATTTGATACGGTAATAGCCTTCATCTGCTGTTATTTTGCTATTTTTAGATGCTTAGAAGCAAGAGTTAAACTCTGGCAACTCAAACACGGTGGTTGGGTAATCAATGATATTTATTGAGCTTCCATCGAAGTTAATAGCGTTAAAGTCGAACGGATCGAAGGTTGGAACGTTAGTTCCATCAATTGTGTAGTCGATGGTTTGTACAGTTGGGTTAAAGATCGTAGGATCTAGACCTGTACCTATGTTGACATTACCAGATGCAGGGATGATTGTAACTGGGATGCGTGAGGTACCATCAGGGGTACTGGCAACATCTACTGGTCCAACACAGACCTGTCCACTCTTATAATCAACGGTTCCTACGTTCTTTTTAAGAACAACTTCGGTTTCATCAACCTTAGTTATCATTATCAGTGTTCCGTAACCGTCATCACGAATATTTACTGGAAGTAACGCAGTAGTATCATCAGTGAGTAGACTTGCTGATGAAATCTGATTAGCATTAACTCCACCTTGAATATTCAGAAGACCTTCTGTATATCCAGTTGCATAAAATGTTCCAGTTTTTACTGAAGAGTATTTTGGTACGCAAGTTCCTTCGGTAGCCGCACTAGATCCTTTATTTCCACCTGAAAGATCATTAGGGTTAGCGATTTCATTGTTAAAATCAATACACTTAGTAAATGTCTGACCAAAATTGAAGTTTTCAATGTTCATACCCAAAGACATATGGGTAATATTGCCACTGATCGCAGGATCAGAGGAATCGATCATCGATTGATAAGCACTGAGGTCAATGCGACCATTGAATCTAGTAGATTCCGCCTGAGTATTGTATTGATCGACAGCTGATAAAACTTTAGACGCAACTTCGTTATTTGATAGTGTAGTTTTATTACCGTCGAAGAATGCCCAAGTTTTTGGTCTAATGTATAGGGTAATGGGATCGACGATGACAGGTTCAATCGCCGCAATCGAATATTTAAGAAGATCAGTCTTGATTCTCTTTTTGGTTGTTGTGTTAAGTAGGGCACCTGATTTCGTACGAATGGATATGTAGACTTTGCCGTAAACTGGTGGTGCTAAACGCTCCCCACCATAAGCAGTAACTGATTTTGCCTGTGGATATACCTTTTTAGTGATAAATTCATAATCAGACTCAGTTACTGCTCTGTTCTGACTGTTAAATGCTCTAGGAGCGTTAAATTTGATACTTAAGGTAGATTCTACATCTTCACCATCCTGAGCACCATCTACGGTCGCTAAGGAGATCTGAGAGGATGCTATGTAACGTTGTTCCGAATCAATTATACGTCCAATGAAACTAAAGGACTTACATCCATTAGCAGCAGTACCTTCAGTACGTACATACTTTAATTTAATAATTTCACCAGCAATTAACTGACGACAAATAACACCATCACCAAATACCACATTATAACGTTGATCATCAGTCTCCTCAAGGAAATAACCACGAGTAGTACCATCAACATCAACAATATTCTTAACTAAGTTGTATGTGTCAATCTCTTCAGACTGTGCATTAGGTGAAATTGAGACTGTTAGAAGGTCTGTATCTATCTGATCAGCAGGAATTTCATAAGATCTCTTCTTAACATCATCTACAGTGTACTGATACTCTAAAGTGTTACCTTGATTGATAACCACCTTATTGAAAGTAGCAATTCCAGTAGATTGATCCACTGCTGCATTAAGTGTAGTTGGTAAAGTGAATGTATATCCTGATCCACTTACCGCAGAAACGAAAACATCACCAGCAAGCATACTTACTGTGCTAGGATATGCTGTACCAGAACCAATAGTTTCTGTTTGCACCGCAAATTGAATACAAGCTTTTGGTGCTTTAACCGATCTTGGTGTATAATTTAACTGCTTCGCAATTTTAACTACGTTATCTCTAATAGTTGCAGATTCAAGAAACGCCTCATTCATCGCCATATTAGCGTTGAAAGAAGCATAGTATGTGTTATATGATAAAACATCAAGCAAATAAGACGCAGCAGATCCGTCAAAATCGTAATCTGTGAACTCATCTCTTGTTCGAAGATAAGATCTAATAGATTCACGTATCTCAGAAAAATCTAATGATGTTAAATTGGATGGTATTGCTGCCATTATGCTCTCTCCAGCAAGAAGTCTACGGTTTGTGTAAGTGTTTCACCGATAATAGTGTAATCGAGTTCAACTTCTAGATTGTTGGTATCATCTGCCTTCAATCTAACTTCATTTACCACCACACGTGGTTCAAATCTTTGACACACGTTCATAATTTCCTCTTTGAGTTCTTCTGCCATAAAGATGTCAAAAGGTTCAAAAAGCATCTGACGTAACCTAGACCCCTTAGTAGGTTGAAAAGGTCTCTCACCAAACCCAGTAAGAACTAGGTTTCTGATTGATTGTTTAATGGCATTCTCATTCTTAACCATAGAAAAATCCTCAGTATTGGGGTTTGATTTCATCCCTATACTGAGGTCACGGAAAGCTCGTGATAGATTTCTATCTGCTTTAAAGCGATAAGCCATTAGGTTTCAGACTCTTCCTTTTTACGGATTCGTTCTAGGTATTTATCCGAACGGGGATCCGTTATTAGATACATACCAGATTCGTGGAAGCTGTCTCCTATATCGACAGGTCTCCTGACAGGACCTTTGGTCCATTCTGGGGGTGCTTCTTCCATTTTTATAATCCACTAGGTATTATTTAGCCTCCTTGTCCCCGTGAGGGTTTTTTGGCGTGATTCCTGGAAGTTGCTGCATACTTTGTATGCTTTCCACTTCCCTGGCGTGTCTTCTTTGGAGTTGCTTCCACATAATCAGAGGCACCCCAAGAACCTTGTTTAGTCTTTACAGCCATAACAGCGGTATTCGAACGTCTCTATGATGCTAACACATTTGGACTACCAAAAGCAACCACTGATGAACAAGGCCAACTTTTACCTGGTTTCCCTATGCCTAATGGATCCATAATGCGTCCAATAGGTATCTTAAATGCCAAAACTTGCTTAGTAGTTGATTCTAAGACACGAGTATGACCTAATCCCTTCATATCTTCCGTAGTTAGAACACTACAGTTGAAAGGAGTGGGAATAATACACATCGCTTTACCACAAGGACACGAAAAATTCACAATATTGGTTGTAATCGATCTATGAGGTGTAAATACATCCCCAAAGATCATAACAGGTAATCCATTAACAAGAACTGTTGCTCTCATAGGGTTAAGAGCAGTTAAAGGTGTAAGTGGATTTGGTGGCCACATACAAGTCTTTTCCTTAACAACAACAGGAAGTTCAATAGGTGGTGTACTACAAGCCTGGTTACTATGAATAGTCGCAGGAATAGGTACACCGTGTCCAGAACACGGCAATCCGTTATGATGTGCTACTGGTCTTAAAAGTCCTAATGCCATTATTGATCCTGATTAGTTAAATCACATTCATCGAAATATGGGTTACCCCATCGTTTAATCGATTGATCTAATAAGTGTGTTGCCCCAGGCAAGTAGTTTGCCCAATGCATTTTTCCGTTAAACGGTCCCAACTCTATGTATGGGTTGTCTTCTGATGTTTTACCTGTGTCAAATGCCACTGTAGAGTGCACAACCTGACTAAGAGCAGAACAACTACCATATTGATTGGGTGTACTACTCTGAACCCACGTAGCAGGAGGTGTGAAAGGTTGTCCAGTACAGATATCATCTGATGCTAAACCATTACCATTCTCATCATAACCACTGTATACGTTCAACACACCGTCAGCAATGAAGTTATGCCAGCAAGGATTAGGGAATTTATTATTAGAACAAGATGCTAATTGTATTGTATTGTAATTATGTGTAGTTGACTGACCAGTTTGAGTGTCAGTAACACTTACTGATCCACTTCCATACGCTGAATAATTGTTTGGACCTACCCAAGTAGCAAGTTTCTCCAATTCTGACCCATAAAAATCGAACGTAGTTTCATCACCAGCAGTAGGAACGAACGTATAGCTACCACCACCTGACGAGAAACAACGTCCTTTAACGCTACTACCACGTACACAAGTGTGAGATTTGTTGTTTGGACCAGCTGGGCGAGGCTTTGTGTAAGAAGGCTTGGGTAAAGACTCCAACCAATCAAGGAATTGTTGGTTAATAGTTTCACCTTTAAGGGAAACATCCCCCTCAACTCGCATAGAAACACGAACTTGAGCAAATTCTTCCTTACTTCCACAGTATTTGTATGGCAAATACCCGTATGTCGTCTCTTCCCCGTACTGATTATACGCAACAGTAGGACAAGGTATGTCAAAAAAGCGTCTAACCTGATAAAGATTAGCCTGAAATGTCTCTAAACACTCTCCACCAAACATTCCAGGCATTCCAGATGCCATTTTACCCTCAACATACTGTGCATCTGATGCAGATTGAGATACAGCACCCGAAATCATCGCATCATTTTGTCCCCACGTGGGTTCTGCGTTTAAAATTTCACTCTGATAATCATCAGGATCCAAATATGTGCTTAAATTTGTCCATTTTGTACCTACAGATGGATCTAAACACTTAACAGGTACCTGATCACAGAATCTTGTCTTCTCGCTATCGTTAAAATCTTTAGTTTTTAAGTATCCATCAACGTATTCTGACTGAATTGGTGTATTAAAACTCTTAAATGACTCTTTAGCATACCCTAAACCTTCACCCCAAGCATTTCTAGCATCTTCAGATGGTATCTTTTCATCCTCATCTTCAGAATTAAGTGATCTTTCTAATCCTCCAGAGATATCATCCGCACCTTCTCCAACATAAGTATCAGCTCTAGTCTTTCTATCGATCTCAACAACACTAATTTGAACTTCTTCTCCAGCCTGGTACCCTGCTCCAGGGTCAATTATAGTGACTGCTTTGACACATCCTAGTGAATCTAACACAATTGATGCTTCTGCTTGCCTCAAAGACCCAGAATAACCCGCTTCTGTCATATATTGTTGAGTCTGAACGTTAGCAGCGGCTTTCTCAGCATCATAACTTGCTGCTTTAAAGTCATCTTTCCTTTGATATTGTACCTGAACATTACCACTTACGTTATCTTCGAAAGTTTCTGGTATATTTGAGGCAGTATCAGAGTATCCTTCCTGTCTTAATAGGTCAGGAATAGAGATAACACAGGTTGGTTTAACATAATCTCTACCTGCATTGATAATTTCAATAGATCCTATACCACCAGCATCATTAATTGTTGCTTCTAATATCGCTTCATCAAAGTTTCTCTTAGGTATAAGAGCTCTATTATCAATTTCTGCCTTATAATATGCTAATTTCTTAGGAAATTCATATACTCCAAAGAATGCTGCCTTATCTTTTATCCCAAAACCAGCTAAAATCTCAGCAGTTCCGTTGTTTGCAGAGCTAAAAGTCTGCTGATATGAGAAATCACTACCTTGTACACCAGAAATAGTCTGTAAATTCATATAACCACAACGTAGCTCATCACCAAAGTAACGAACATTCTGTATCAACCATCCATTGATCTGTTCACCTATCGCAAAAAAGCCAGTAACACTCGTATAACGGAAGAAAACCATATGATCATCTGTTCCAACAGTCCAAAATGACTCCTGGAGACCTACAGTGTTGGGTGCATCGACTGAAATATGCGTTTTTTGGGTCTTCCAAGCATCTTGACGCATCTCATAGAAGTATGAATGGTAATTTAACGTTGGTTGGATGTTAGATCCTTGTGTTGGTAAGCAAGGAGCATCCGTAGTGATCAAATTGATGCCATATATCGGTCCAGAGTAAGGAAATGACGTATCATAGAGATAATAGACGAATTGACCCTCAAAAGCGTCGTGAAAACCTAAAAATCGGGGTAAACACGCCTTTACAGCACCATTTTTGCCATAAAACCACTCAAAATTGGCTTTATCGTCCAATAAATCAACATTATCGGGGTTTCCCCACCCCATAGTGCTTGCTGGCTCCCCTTGAGCGTTATAATCGGGTTCTTCATACCCTCCAGACTGCCAATCGTACCACCCAGAGCGTGAAACCTCTCCAGTGTTGATCGGTTTACCTGCTTCAACGATCTGCTTCTTAATTCTAGGTGCAGTTGCTGAGAACACATATCCTAGGATGCCTTGATACTTGTATGCCTGGTCTAGTGGTTTGGCACAATCAGGTACACCAGCAATGCCAGTTTCTAAATTGACTTCTGTGGCAGGTGTAGTAGTATAGAAGTCATCGTTGTTTGTAAGTTCCTTATAATGGTATAAAGGTATCGCAGACTCAGCAGGATGAGTTACACCTGCTGCTGTTGCAGCGGCTGCCGTGGTCCAGATATATCCTAAACTACAAATTGCATTTCCTTGATCCTGATTGATTGCAGTAGTAAGTAAAGCATTACAATCACTACCACTACCGTCTTTAAAACATATTTCTGTATTACCATTCTGAAGATTGAATCCAGCTGCATTACCATTAGTAATAGTGCAGTTGTATGTGTTACCAGCCGTAACAGTAGCAGATTGCTGAGGAGATTGTCCTGCTTGTCCAGTCTGAGTAAATGATATACCCAGAGTGGGAATAGCATATGTTCCTAATGCAGTACCAGCAGTATTAGGGTTATCGTTCCAACTAAAGTTAAAAACTATAGTAGCAGTACCTGATCCTGTACAAACTAAATTACCACTACCATCAAACTGTATTGATACAGTACTTGCACCACTGGTAGTAGAGAGATAACTGTTAAAGTTTGCAGCATCATATAATAAGAATATCTCTGTATTACCTGTAAGATTTTTCTCTGATGTATAAAAGACTTCCTTCCTATTTCTTGGTTCCGCATTATACCTTTTAGGATTTAAAGGCATACTATCAGGAAGATCATTTAAGTAATGATAAGTATGATCTACTCTTCTAGCAGAATACCATCTGTATATTGCTCTTCTCTCTGCATCACAATTAGCTACACAAGTTTCCGTCTGCTGTCCAATGTAATAGACCTCATCCTTTCCAAACTCGAAAGAACCAGGTCCACTACCTTCTACAGTTATTTGATATCCACCAGGACCAAATTGGGCAAAGTCTGGATGATCGTCAGTTGTATATGAACGTGAGTATTCATAAGAATCTACTGGATTCTCATAACTCCTTCCCGTCTCTATCAGATATGCTGGCATTTAGGTACGCTACCTCCAGCTTATTTAGTCTCTTATAAAGATCGTCAAATACTTGTTTGAGGTTAGAATAGTCGTCAGTACCTGGGATCTTGTACATAATCATCTCAGCACCACGCTTTAAAAACTGTTCGTGTGACTGAGACTTCTGTGCTAAAGTTTTAATAGAATCAGCAATCCTTTCAAATCGCCACTCTAACTCTTGCTCGTATGATTCAAATTCAGGGATGTCCATATTAAGATAGAAGGGGCATATCACCAAAATCTCTTTTGATCTTGGGTTTGGATAAACGTTCTCTTTCAGATTCTATCCACTTATCTGCTTTACCGTCCCAGTAGTTTGGGTTATACTTTCTTTTATTACGTTTCAGTATTCTTCCACTAGCGTGTAGACACTTAGATATTGTACTTGCAGCACAACCAGTTACTTCGTGTATTTCATCCCACTTAGCACCTCTGTCATACATCTCATATATTTTATCACGTTTCCATTCTTCCATCTTCGGTCTACCTGGAAATCTTCCTTCTGCTATTCCCTTTGCTTGACCATCCTTTACTAACTTACTAAAATTAGCGTTCCTCATTGTATGTCGTAGACCGTGTATCATATTGTGGTGTACCTGACATACTGTTATAAGGTTGAACTCACTCTCAATAAATTCGTTTGAAACTCCACAAGCTCTTGCTTCTTCTGATCCTCTAGGTACTACGTGGTGGTGATGTATATCAGTGCTACCACAAAACACACATTTGTCTAGTTTCATTTTAGTTAAAAGTAATTGAGATTCAGTACTATACGTCTTTCATCAGTCGAAGTAGAACCGCAGTGTAGCACATTCTCTTGGAAGGTCACTAATCTGTTTGCGACAGACTCTACTTTAAGCCCTTCTTCGAATAAAGAAAATCCGTTATTATCATTTATATAGTAGATTGATGTCTTTGATTCCCCTTTACCATCATCATTTATATCGTTATGTAACTCAAACGTCCGTATCTCATCCGCAATAGGGGTTAGGTTCGCCTTTACTCTTATAATGGCACGTGGGTTGATCTTATTAATTAAACCTAGCACAAGGTCATACTCAGGGGTTAGAGGAGTCCCATTAGAGTACATTAGATTGAATAGATGCCAGTTATGTTTTTCCTTCTCTATCAAGTCAGGTTCGAACATCTGGGCAATATGATTAGTCTTTCGACCAAAGTACCACGGGAACACATCTGACGAGAATTGTTCCTGCAATAGTAGCCACTCTTCCGTTGGTAAAAAGTTGTCAATAATTTCCATAGTAATACGCGAAGCGTCGCGGGGTTGGGGGTATCTGAGGGGTTTACTACTCTAAGAAGTCATCCCCTGCTTCTAATTTTGCCCTTATACTTCTCCAAGTCGTTTGCACTCTTTCAAGGGGTTTGCCACCACAGACCTCAGCCTTGTATAACAAACACCACTTGCCAGAGTTGCATATTAATTGACGTTCCTCCTTCGTGAACGTAGCAGTCCATTCAGTCTGCCGTTCCGACTGAGGTTTGTCCATAATGTTGAGTGTGGTTAAGTTTTCGTAGGATTTCATCGCACATAGCATATTGTGCGTGCTTAAAAGGACCAACGTGATTCATTTGGTAATACCTAACAGCATCATAGCACAGTTTTTCCTCTGTGCTAGTCATTTTAGTCATTTGTTGACTTCTCCAAGAGTACGGTTTCGTTATCTACACTATATTCTACCTCATCACCGACCATTAAGTCTGCTTCAGATAATACTGAGTCTGGTAGAACAACGTATAACTCACCCGTATGATCATCCTCTCGGATAATTGTAGTGAATCTATGCATTTTTTCTTATAACATACAGTGTCTTTGGTATATATTGTTCTACAGACTCTATCCTTGACTGATCGAAAGCTTTATGATGAAGTAAGTAGCCTTCCCCAAGATATACAGCGCAGTGATTTAAACGTTTATCTAATTTCATCACCAAAATATCAAATTTATTCAGATCGTCTAGGTCAAACACTTCCCCCATCTCTGATGTTTTCAGCACAGACCAGTCTTCTGCTTCCCACAGATCCTTCAGGAACTCTCTGGCAGTGAATGAGTAGTCTTCTTTGCAGGTGTGGTATCCGATGTCCTTCCCCATATCATAAAGAAGGGTGAAGCAACCTCCACCCTTCGTACGGGACCACTCTCTGCCAAGCCATTGGGAGTATTCTCCTTCCAATCTCTGACGAACCTTTTTGGTCATTTTTTTCTCAGCGAATTTTTTCTATATCTAGGTACCATTTTATGCGATTTCGATAATATATGCCGTCCTATACTGTTGTAGGTTAACAACGAAGGACTTTTTTATATAAGTCGATATCATTTAGTGGGTGCAATCGTGATTACATTTGTGTTACTTAGTGGGTACACAGTTGTTGTTACTTATCCTCTGCAATTCCTACCTCATAACATAACCCTTCGGCGATGCAATAGTCGCAGAATTGTTGATACTGAAGGAGTTCATTGTGTAGGTCACAATCTATTAAGAACTGTGCCATCTCTATTTGTTCATCAGGGGGCAAATTACCCTCATCAAATAGATCACAATAAATTGCAATCTTACTGGGAATGTGTGTAGTCAAGGTCCAAATCTCCAAAGGAAGTGTCATCAATCTCGACGTAATCGTCACCTTCGGTGTTATCTTCGTCGAGTAATTGGTCTATCCAATCTTTACTATTAAACGGTTTAATCTCAGGGTCCATTGTTGTTACCTTGGTGAGTACGATTAGCGTTTGATTGTTGATACTCAGAGTACTCATAATGCTCGGAGTTGTTGTTAGAAACTCGACCCTTATTACGGTTCGATTTGTTTCTCTTTTCTCTTAAAGATTTTGGTCTATTTGAACTATACGTGTCATTACGTTTGTAAGTCCTTCCCATTGGTAATAGTACCGCTATGTGTTAGTTAGTGTTTGCCCCTTAATTATAAACGAATCTGTGGAAAACGTCAAGGGGTTTGTAACAGTTTCTGTAGTGTCTCCTAAGTGTTGACAACTGTTCTGTTCTTATATAGTCTATTAAGGTCGCTATTCCTCCGTAGGTTTATAACACTTATGACTCTAAAGATAGAACGCTTAAGTATGTTTATTTAACCATTTATTTATCCACAGAAAATATACTTAACTGTGGAAATCTTGTGGAAAACTAACACTAACTCATACCCATTTTAGGTTATTACTTTGGTCATTCAATTTGTCTTTGTCAATGTGAATAACGTTCTGCGAATCTGTTCCGCCTGGATGATAAGCAAGGGCACACAATCGTGCACAACGTCTAACAACTGTTTTACCATTTTGTCTTAATGTAACACGTCTATAACCATTTTCATTTAAATGTATCTTTAATTTCTTCCATTTACCCCACTTAGTTGAATATATCTGTCCTTCGTTAGATACAAAATAGTCCTCGTAATTAGGGATAGGTTTGTATAAAATACCTGCATCATCTTGATAGGTATTATCATTAATCTTTTTGAATGGGTTCATAATACTTAAGGGGGGTCAAAGTGCAACGTTAAATGTTATCGTGATTCTATTACCTTTGGTGTTTGGTTCATACCCACGAGTCAAATTAGCAGGATATAAACATATCTCACCTTCTGTAATTGGTACGATTCCATCTAACATATTGAAGGGTGTAATCTGTGTTTGATTGTATTGAATAACGGGGTAATGAGTTGATGATACATCCCTTTTAAATTTCAGGGGAGAATGTTCATTAGCGTTCCAATTTACAAAATAAGTTCCACTATAGAGGCAATTACTTTGCTCGTGTGGTGCATACAAACTCCCTTCATTTCCTAGTTCTATTGTTGAATCAATTAGGTTAGGATTGTCACCCAATTCATAACATAGTGCTTTACTATTGATGTCTACAATGCCCTGTAATATGTCTGATTTAAGTGATACGAACTGTTCGAGGTTAAGTACATTTAAGGCACCTAATTGCAGCACGCCACTATTAATATCTTTTCGGGGTGATTGTTTAACATCATCAGGAGATAAGGCGGCAATGTAGTCAAGAATTGTTTGCTTATGTTGTTTATGATTAGTGAGACGATTAACTCCTACAGGTGTCATAAACATCCCATACACGTTAGTGTTAGCAACTGACTCTAAATTGTCGGATAAAATGTTATCTTCAGGCATAACGAGTTAGTAATAAAAAAGAGGGGTTATTTACTCCCCTCATTATATAGCAAGGATTGATACCTTGTCAAGTTGTTTTCTTCCTAGGTTGCCAATTAGTAAGGAAATAATACTTAATAACTGGAGTAGGATTGCAGAGTTGTTTGTAAACTTCTTGTGACATTTTGTAAGTTTTGGATGACATTTTAGGATGGATGATTCAGTCAATGATGATGTTAGTTACGATTTCAAATACTTCAGGTGGTTGTAATCGTCTCCTTGATAATGCTTCAAGGAAAATGTTAGTAACTGTTTGCAATTCATCATTTGTTAGTGAATCGTAGATGTCGATAGTTTGTGACATTTGGTTGATAATTAGGGTGAACGATTAGTGGTTTAATTCTATACCTGAATAGAATGGTAATTGTCCGCCTATTTGTAAACCAACGAACCAATTAAAATCTCTTTGAAATACTCTAGATCCATAATGGAACTCATCTAATAGAGCATTAAGGCGTGATTTTGTGGTCACTGATTGCCATCCGCCGTCAAATAGTCTTACAAATCTATCACTTATCTTAGCAATAAAATTGCCGTGAAGATAAACAAGAGCGTCATTTTGGTCATCAATAACAACGCTAGTGTTCCCAGATGACCAGTTACGGCGTGCTCTGATTGCAGAGTTCATTTGGGATTCAATCTTTCTCATTTGGTGAAGCATTTGTTTGACTCTTTAATAATAACAGAAAACGCCCCTCGTGGGGGCGTTAGTGGACACTCTCTAGAGTGGCATATGAAGTAGTCTGAAGTCGTCCTGAATCTGGGAGAAGTAGGTCCAGATCACGTCACGATAGGTCGTGGTCTTGCGTAGGTAGTAACGCTCTGAAGGGGTAAGGGGTGCACGCTTGATGCGTACAGGTGAAACTGATGTTGTCATAGGGTGTCTGTGTTGACCCTATTAATATAGACCAAAATGCCCCTAAATGGGGCATTGGTGGACACCTCACACAGTGTCATACTAATTGTTTACATTAACCTATGAGTACATTATCATCAAAAAGTTCATCTAACAATGAAAGAATTTCATTGCCATTAACACACTCTTCGAATGCTTCTACTAGGTAGGAGTTGTTCTCAAGGATGGATTCTGCCATTTGATTGTTAGTTAGGGGGACAAGATTAAGCAGTTTAAAGTCATACTCAAGGACTGTAATCTACTCCTCTAATTGAGTTAAATCATTGAGGAATAACCACTCGTAACCACCATCTTCAGGGTCAATTCCGTCTACAATGTATTCATTACAAATACATTCTGCATTTTCAGGTGAACCAAAGTCCACGTGAATTGACATCTTATCATAATAGTTATTGGTGAGAAGTTCAATGGATTTCTCTCTATCAGGGGATAAAGTGTTGTTGCTCATTGTTAGTAGTTACGAAGAGTTCTGAAGGGTGGATATACAAAGGGTTTGGATATTGCCTTTTGTTTGTGATAGTTAGCAAGGAACACTTTCTGCTCCTCAGTAAACTTAATCACGATCTTTGTGTCCTCTTTCATAATACCTTCTCCCCTAATTGTGTGATGAGTTTGTTAGAAATAGTGTACCCAAGTCTAGGATCTTTCTTAACATTTTTGCTGAAGAATTGTCTCTTCAGGTTAGGAATTAAGATTGCAAGTACGTCATCTGATGACATTTTGTAGACCTCAACTACCTTGCCTAAGTGATAACGAGCAAAGAAGTGATCTTTATACTTACCGATCTTATCTTCCTTCAAATATGTTAATTGCTCTTCCCAAGAGTTCTGTACACTTATGCCATTGTATGTTGCAGTGAGTTTCTTACCAATAGTGGACTTATATTCCACTGGGTTGTTATCACTGTCGTAGGCATCTGCACCTGATAAAGTATCACTAACTTGGTGCCCAAGTATCCCTGCTAAATGTATCTCACGTGAACGAGCATAACTAAAAGGATCACCCCAGTTATTGTCGTCACAAAGTTGATACATTGCTTCGAACAGTTGTTGATACTTTTGCTCAGGTGTGGTCACTGTGTCAAGCATCTGAAACTGTGTTGTTTTGGACTCTCTTAATATACATCAGATTTAAGGTCAGTGGGGGAATTGTGGACACTTTCAGTAGTGGCACAATAGGACTTGTCAACCTCACACCATTGTTGTAACTTACGTTCTTGTACTTCATATTGAGTTTGTATTACATTGTGTCCAAGATTGACACCAATTAATACAACAATGGAGACTAATATCAATCTCATTGTTTCACCTTCTGTTCATAAGGTACATATCCTAACAAGTCATCAAGTAATTTACCTGCTAAAGTGTTAACAATCGGAATACCTCTTCCATTGTTAAGTGAGTTTGTATAATAATTAATTGATTCACTAATTAATTGATACTCACTAGAACTTATTGTTGGAGATCCTTCCAAAATTCCTATCTCTACACCTTTATGATATGAATCAATGCACTTAACTTGCTTGCTTCTGTGTGGATCAAATGGTCTTTTAGTCATTACACAACCTCCACAGATTGTATGTCCCAATCTGATACTAACTCTTGAACTAACTCGTATTTGTTAACATCTTCGTTAACAAGTTCACGTGCTTCGTTCTCATCTTCTGCTTCAACTTCCACGATGAAAGTTCTAATCTCTTCGCAAGATACGAGATAGGTTTTCATTTAAGCGACCTCCTTGAATGATAGTGAACCACCGTAATTTAATTTGTTATGTATTTCAGACTTGTAAATGTTGAGTAGGTAACTAACATCAACATCAGTGTAATCATCCCAGTCTGATACATAATCAGCATTGTCAAAATCACCTGTATTATCTACAAATGATGGGCAACTTCTGAGTTCATATTCATCATCAACCCAAAAGTGTCTGCCTAGTTTGTTACTTAGGAACATAATTTAATACTCCTCCTGAGCAAAGAATGCGAGTTGTTTATCAGTTTCGCAACTGTAACTTATGACCTTAGCATTAATATAAGACTCATCAGTTTCGTTCGGATAATTGTCAACTAAGTGATGATTAGAATTCAAATAGCATTGAATTTCTTCACATAAATGAAGAGGATTTACCCCTTCATCATCACAAACAATTCGACAGGAAAAGTTTAAAATCATTAGGATAAATCCTCAAAGCGTTGATAACAGATTTTCTCTCTCGCTTCAGGAGAGAGTGTTGGATACTCCTCACAGACCTCTTCCCAGAGTGTCTCAAGGATCATTTCATTTCGAAGGCAACTCATTTAAGCGACCTCCTTTGCTTCAATAACTGCATCCCATAGGGTGTCGAATTCTGAAGCGTCCTCGCAGTGCTCCTGCAAGTCTAGATCAGCGATTGAAGAGAACAGGTCACATAGGAGTGAATGTTGCTGATCGGAAAGAGTGATTGTTTTGTTCATACTGTTATTATAGTCGATTGGGGTCAGGTTTCAATAAAAAATGGACAGTTTGCTCACTGTCCATTGGTGTATGATCCCATCACGCAAGCACCATATCTTACCTCAGCATATCCGTACTCTTCGGATAGGTCTAGGCATAAACCCCAACACTCGTCAAGTGTTACAAATGATGAATTTTCATAGGGTGCGGATGGACAGTGGACAGAATATCTCATAATTGTTGAATTCGTTTGATAGTATTATTATACACAAAAAAACCGCCCCGAAGGGCGGTTGTGTGACACTTCCTCAAGTGGTTTGATTGAATGCTCGGTCGTATGATTTCTTGGAATACTCGTAGGCAGTCTTGGAGTGTGTGACAATCCATTTACCGACTACTTGGAGATCTTTCCAGAGTTCCTGTACCTCATACTGGTGAATGCTCCATCTTGCCTTTGCATCAGCAATATATTGTTCACGTGAGATCAAATCAACTTTTGGTTGTGCCACTTTCACATCCTCCACAGGTGCTTTTGGTGAGTATTTAGCAACTGTAGCGGTCGCTTTTGGTTTACGAGTGCGAGTCTTACGAGGTGTAGAAGTCGCTGCTGGCATAGTGTGACAGTTAGTAAAGTGAATAAGTGTGGAAGAGGTTCGACTTAAACTCGCTGCTCTTAGTAGGTTGGAACCCACAATGGCGAGACCCTTGCCTTCCACTCTTATAATATACACGAGATTTCAACCAAATGGGGAAAATGTGTGCACTTTGTCAACTGTCACAGTAATTCATTACACCTAAGCGTTTATGCACTAAGTTACTATAATCCTCGTGCAATTCACACCCTATGTAATGTCTATCTAATGATTTTGCAACCATTGCAGTTGTACCTGATCCCATAAATGGGTCAAGAATAGTATCACTAACTCGTGACCCTGCTAATATACAAGGACTGACTAAATCAGGTGGGAAAGTAGCAAAGTGTGCTCCTTTATATGGTTTATTTGTTATACTCCAAACTGAACGTTTGTTCTTCTTTGGATATGATTTAGTGAGACCAGAATGAGGTTGCAATCCTGTACCTTTGTTGTGATATTTGCCTTTTGATCTATCACGTGTACCCCAATCTTTAGCAGGTTCCTTGATACTTTCATTATCATAATAGTATCGCTTGTTCTTACTTAAGAGGAACAAATACTCGTGTGATTTAGTACATCTATCTTTGACACTTTCAGGCATAGGATTAGGTTTATGCCAAATTATATCTTGTCGTAGATACCAACCATCAGATCTTAGTGCAAATGCTAACATCCAAGGGATGCCAATTAGATCCTTTTCTTTATATCCAACAAGTTTATTTGCACGCTTTGATGTATACTCAGGCAGGTCTTGATTAGTCTTACTAAGTGTTTGTTTAGGATATGATTTACCTGGTCTATAGTTATAGTAACTATCACCAATATTCAACCACAAAGTACCATCATCAGTAAGACAATCTCTCACTAATCTAAACACTTTAACCATTTCCTGAATATATTCTTCAGGTGTTGATTCTTGCCCTATTTGTGACAATTCCCCACCATAGTCTCTTAGACCATAGTAGGGTGGACTTGTCACACACATTTGACATTTAGTGGTGATATTTGCTAGTGATTCTCTACAATCACCATAAAGGATTGTATCCTTAGTCATTGTTAGCAGCAACCAATAATTTGCCTAGTAGTTTAGAATAAAACCGACAAGTTTCATCATCAGAATATTCTTTCTTGATTTTATCGTGAACCATTGTGATTAGTTCCTCATACTCTTCTGTTGTGAAGTTGTTATCATCACCCCAAGCATATTGTTGTGGGATGCTATCAACATTACTCATAATAGTCTAAATTTGGTTCATTGTCAATATACACGAAAAAAGTGCCCAACGGTTCAAACCGTGGACACTTCCTAACGTGGCACATATTATACTATTCTACCATCCGAATTGATTAACCTTATCAAAGAATGCTGCTCTGTATGTGTCACCTAGTGAATTGGCATCAACATACGGATCACTCGTTGACTTCCTGACGTATCCTTCATTAGCACCAGCACTACCCTCAATGATTCCCCATACTTTCGTATGTCCTCCTCTATCAACTGGTGCTACTGCTGATATTACTACATCATCACCACTAGCAGCATTTGCTTTGGTGAATGTCCAAGTGACTGACGAGTGGTCTGCTTCAATCTTTGCTTTCTTTCCTGTAAAGCGATACTCTGCTGCTCCTGCCTGACTGCTGACTCTTGC
>Ga0066862_10000011_pt1 | contig 71553 bp, 77 predicted proteins | sample ETN02SmetaG_FD_66431 | JGI IMG/M metagenome (GOLD analysis project Ga0066862, IMG submission 66431) | Marine microbial and viral communities from oxygen minimum zone, Eastern Pacific Ocean - ETNP2014F10-02SV255 | ecosystem: Environmental > Aquatic > Marine > Oceanic ... | reverse complement strand
AGCAATAAAGAAGGGGCTATCAAACACCCTGATATTGATACAGGCAATAACCACAGGTGCAGGTATTGCTATAAATACCCATGATATAGGCGACATGCTTATATAGGGGTGGTGCATAGGATAGTTTAGAGGCGACCCCCCTAACAGGGGCGAACTTCAAGGCGTAAAAATTGGACACCACACCAATTGCCACCCCCACCACTGTGTTATCAGGGTGCTACCTTGAGGGTATGGGGGTTCAACGGTTCGCATCCGTTGAAGATTGCTTGCGACGCACGGGCATGAAGGCACGCTTCTTAGATGCCCATACAAGGCGCACGGTTCTCCCTTCGGGGGCGGTGAAAATCCGCCAAGTGAACGGTCTTGTGTGGGTGTCATCCAATTCACAGGCTCAGGGGGGCGGGTGCAGGGGTGCGCTCGCCTCCCAACAGGCCGGACATGTTGAGCATATAACTGACGGTATATAAAGTTTTTTAGGGTATATAAGGTTTGCGAAAAGTTTATATACCTAAAAAGTATAGTAGCAATCTCCCCCCGTGCCTGATTCAGGGGGTTCTGGTTCTCCGCTCTCATACATGCTACTACATGGGGGTATATAAAGATTTTGGGGGTATATAAGGTTTGCGAAAAGTTTATATAGGTAAAACGGTAGGCAAAATGCTTATATAGGAGTGGTAGTATGGAGATACATGAGCAGAGATGAAGAGAACCTGACAGAGCCTAAAGAGACAGAAATAACGATTGACTACACAGTAGGCGAAGAAACCTGCCTGTGGTGTGGTTCTGTCGAGAATGTAATTTTTCTGGTAAATGATGCATGGTCGGTTGAAGGATTGTGTAAAAGATGTTATGAGAACATTGAAGAAGAATGCGACGATGAAGGCATTGATTTTGAAGAATGGAAAGAGTCAAACGGTGTAAAACCAATAGGCGAATAACTTATATAGTAGTGACAGGTAGGAATAAACATGGCGACTAAATTAAACGAAGTAAAGAACATAGGACAAAAGAACCGAGCCGCTAAACTGGGTTATCAGTTCGACGCTCTATGCGGAGAGGTAGGCATCATGCACACCACGCCGAGGGATATTGAGCAATGCACCAAACACCTGAGAAAAGCGTTAAACCAATTGGTCAAGGCTTACGATAACTGCGGGGGCGGTCAAAGAGGGTGCTACCCCGTTCATACATTAAGAATGAAAATTGTTTCCTTGATGGAAACCATTGAGATTATAGAGAGCAGGTGAAGATGATGAGTGAATTAAAGGTGCAAGCGGCTGATAGAACCTGTAAGGGGTGTAAAAATCAGATGTATAAGGTGACGGAACTCAATGAGGCTTATGGCTTAGAGCGTGGTGATATTATTTGTATTCCTTGCTTTAACGCATTACTAAGAGGCGTTGGATTCTCAAAAAAGTTTAGGAAAGAATAGACGGCATCTTTATATAGTAGTGGTGCATAGGATAGTTTAGAGGCGAACAAAGATGAACACCGAAGTAATAGAATTTATACGAGCAGTTATGGCAAGAGAAAATGAAATCAAAGAAGAGGAAGGGATAATTATTTCCGAGGCAAGGTTCAAGGCTTTTACAGAGTTAGCCTTCAAAGAATGTGGAAAAATAACGATGAGGGATTAAAAATGAAACAAAAAATATGGAATTGTGAAATTTTGATTAAAGAATTAGAATTTAGAGCCATGAAGAGATACCTTGACGATACCGACTGGGATTTAATTTTAGAAACCCTGAGCGAGGATGAACTTATAGAGTTAAATAAGTATTATGACATGAAGGGGATTAAAAGATGAGCGGCTTAATTCAAACCATGAAGGAGATTAAACGCCCCTGCAAGTGTGGGCGGGCTTCTGTCTCTGTGTTCTCGATGGTATTCAACCCGATAGCCATTATAAAATATCAGATTTTTAACCGCCCAATTTGTAATATATGCAAGGTTAAATTATACTGGATGGAGAATGAGGGCATAACAAACGACGCACCTTATTTAGACCTACATCAGGCAAAATGCCTTTAGAATAGACGGCATCTTTATATAGGAGTATGCCTACCGTTAAACATGAGCAGAGATATAAGAGAAATGAGCGACGAAGAATTTAAAGCATTATTGCGAGAATTAGAATCTGATGTTGATTTTTGGCGAGCCGAATAAGTAATAAACCGTTAGACTGGAAGGTTGTTATTATGTATGGGAAAATTTTGAGAGCGTATTGGCGTTGGGATTTTGATGAAGTCCGAGAAGGTGGCGAATTGATGGCGTTTCGCTTTCATTGCGCCTTGTGTTGGATTCCTTTCTTATTGGGTCTAATAACTACGGCTCTTTGAACTGGGTCAAGCAACAGGACCGGAAAACAGGACCGATAATCAGATTATAGACGGCATCTTTATATAGGAGTGGCCGAATGTCTAAACATGAGCGGAACAAGAACGAGCGTGTTTATGAGCGAGACAAAAAGAAGCGAACATGAGAAAAGAATTGAGTTAGATGCAAAATTGAGACTTACACAAATGAAAATTTGGAAGTTAGAGCAAGAACTTCAAACCTTGAAAGAAACCGAATTTCAATTATTAGTCGAAACATACCCACAATAGGCGACATGCTTACAAAGGGGCGAATAGGCGGCAAGCCGTCTGTCGCTCTATCTGATTCACTTAGCCGATACTTATCAGGTTGCATCATGTTTAGCCGATACTAACGCCATCTGATTATGTTTTTTTGAAAAATAAAAATGGTGTATTTTTTACACCTAAAAATCAGGTGTATTTTTTACACCTGAAATTTATTGGAATTTTTCAAAATTTACTGGAATTTTAAATTTATTGGAATTTTTCAAAATTTGACAAAAAGCCAAATTTTTCAAAAAGCCAAATATGGTGAAATTAAAATAATTCCGGCCATTAAAATTCCGGTCAAAATTGCGCCTCCAATGTCGGCCACTTTGTCAGCGTCGGGGTTGAACTCTTCTCTGCTCATGTATGTCCGTATGCGTGTAAGCATATAAACATATCGGTCAAGCAAACCTTTATTAACCGACGGCCTTTAGGATATAATATGAGCAATTTTAGAGAAGTAGCAATAAGCGGAGAAATTTTAGTCGGATTTTTAATGGGTCGGTTTGGTATGAGCCGAGCCGAAGCAATCCAAAATATGAAAGAAAACGGCCAAGACATCTCCGGCCTTGAATAATTACCACCTACAACAGGGCGAACCCTGCCCCATTCGGGGCGGGGTGGAAATGCCGTTAAGCGGCTAAATCTGATGATTTTTAACAAACTCCTTATATAGGAGAGCCGACAGTATAGACAATATGAGCCGAATCAGCACCCACGCCTTAGACCGATTGAACATAAGAGTCAGCGAAGAAGAAAAAAGAGAAGTCATCCAAAATGTGAAGGCAGTTCTTGAAGTAGTAGGCCGTCAAATTGATGTGGCCGTTTATGCCCTCAAATTAGACGCTCACAGAGCGACAAACTGTGACTCTAAGAGCAACGGTCAAAACATAGTAGCGATAGTGCGTAAGGGCGTTGTTAAAACCGTCATGCTTCGCAGGGATAACCAACCACCAACACGAACCGCCTTGAGGGTTGATAGAGTCATCAAGATGGCTTGAACGGCCACAGGTCGCACAGACGGCCACAGGTCACACGGCAAAATTCAGATTTTTGGCGAATTGGCGAGCCGTCGCCACATGCGGAAGTTAAAAACGCATTACTGCGAGCCTGAGCCGCTTTTTTTTCTCTCTCATCCACTTGAACTACATCATGTAAGCATATAAACTTTAGGGTCATTTGATTTATAGATGCATCAAACTATATTGAGTTAATACTATATACTCTCATGCCTACGGAAGGTTATGAGCCGACAAGCGATTAACACCGATGCCTTATACTGTTGCGACTTTTGCGACAGAGAATCAACCCTTGAGAATATGACCCATGTCCACGAAGTCAAACAATACACTTCAAAGACTACTGTTAAAGGTTGGAAATATGAATACTCCGCAGACCTTAACATTTGCACTCCTTGCTTTAAAATTAATAAAACACCATGCAGGTTTGAAACTGGAATAATTTTCATTGACTCCGAAGATGAGCGAGAATTTTCATACACCATCGAAGATGATATGAACCACTCTCCAACCTATACAGACGACTCAAAAGAGTTCAACCTAAGCCGTGACAAATACGGCGAAGAGTGAACACGGCGACCACTTGGGCGACCAATGGGGGCGGGTGGGAAACTGCCACGCCTCCAAATATCAGGGGCGAGCCGAAGCCCTGAAATTTTAGGCTAAACGCTATACTGCGAGGCCGACGGCCTCTCGGCTAATCATCATCCACTTGAACATAAGGCTGGCAGTATATAGTCTTTTCTAATATATACAAAAAACCGACATATTATATACTCCCACTACTACGCACATATATGACCCGCCCCGAATCTTACCCTGTCGCCTTCCACCGAACCGACTCCGCCAATGTTGAAACCATTCTTCAAAATGGTATATTGTCCATGCAATCTCAAGGCTACACCTTTGAACAAATCAAGAAGGGCGGAACAGGTTTCAAGTTATGCACTTCAACAAATACTGCCGAGTGGGTTTCACGCTCAACCTTTGTTAAATTTGGTGGCGTTGAGACTTCATGGGCTACTGATGGAATGAACATTTGTGTTGATATGAACATTCTCGCTTCTATGGGTGGCGAGTGGATGGAAGATGGCTACGGCGCAAACGGTGATACTCATGTTATGGGCGATATACCAAAAGAGGCCATCATAGGGGCTTACACAGACCAAGAAGTCATCAACATGGGCTTTCATGTAGGCGAGGACTTATCATGGGGAATAAGCGAAAATAATTATTATGCACCTATCTTTGAAACTTTGGGGATAACTTCGGCTTTTTGGGGTAGCCGTTGGAACAGAGAAGAAGAAGAAGAAAGACCCGCTTCATATTATGAGGATTGAAACAAAAATTCAGACTTTTTGAAAAAACAAAAATTCAGATTTTTTGAAAAACGATAGACAGAGCGCAAGTTTTTGGTTGAGCCGCTTTTTTTTAGAGCGCATCCACTGGAAGGGTGACACTGACAGTATATAGTCTTTATGAATCTATACATTTTACCTACATATTATATACTTGCACCACCACGCAAGGATATGACCCGCCAATTAATGAGCCACCCGAACCCGCCACAAATCGTCTTTCCAAAGAGAGTCGGAAGCCCCGAACTAAAAAATGTTATATCTCAAAGAATCAGTGAAGTTTTAAACATCTTTACTCCTGAAATTGACTATTCAAACGACACCATAACCGTGCAATTGCGCCGAAGTGGTGCAGGTCGAACACAAGGATTCATTCAACAAAAACTACACGAAACAGGGCGCAAACTCGGCTCAAGAGGTCAAGTATTAACTCTTCTATCCGAGACTCGCCACGATGAGAACACACTTATTGACATTAACCTACAAACTGGCACACACTCCCCACAAGACAACGAGGCCGAGTGGACAATAATTTTAATTCATGAGATGATTCATTACATACAAGGCAAAGTAGGAGCATATTATTCAACATCGGAACAAACACGCACCTTCCAAAAAATCCTACATCATTACAACCTAAACAACATGACGACCCTAAATTATAGAGCGTATGAAGCGTGCTTCAATGCCTACACCGCCGAAGGATGCACCTTTACTACTGGCTACGGCGAAACATCAAGGAAGGCCACCACCACCGCCGGATATTATACAATGCGCCATGAAAAGCAAGCGCACCGCCTATCCTACATCATCTTGAAAGAACTTTACAACATGAAGCCAAAAGACGCATACTCATTGAACTATATGATGACCTTCAAGTATGAGGGCTTCCAAACTGCAATCAATACAGTCATGGCACGCTATAATTAAGCACGCTATATGCCGTCGTTTTGTATAGGGTGGTGTATAACCGCCCAAATCAGAAACGAGGCCAAAAATCTGATTTAAAGCGGCTTTTTTTAAAATTGACATAGCCCCCCCTATGTTTTGAAAGTAAGATAATTTTTAATGTTTTTTTCAGCATACACCTTTTCAGCGAGAATTTTTTTTCTTCCTTATGTTTACCTATATATTATTATTATATATTATTATTATAAATTAATTAAACAAATAAAAAAGTATTATCACACACACAGGACAGAGGGGGTAAGGTGTGTGTGTGGTATAGTATGTGCCGTTTGCATCATTATTAGATTCGATAGGGTGTTTTCAATTGACAGACCACAGTTTTAACCCCAAATTAATTATTGGAATTAATAGGGTGTTTTTGGTTTAAGCGGTATCGAGATGTATAGGCAAACTTTTCACTTGGGGCTAAAATGTCCGAATAATTCTGATAATTAAATCGAATAGGGGGTATCTTTATATAGGCGCACCCTATCCTCTAAACATGAGCGGAACAGAAACTCAATGGGAAGAAGAAAAAACAGAAATCACCTTTGTATATTTTAGATACTACGGGGTAATCGAATACGGCGAAAAAATTTACGAAAGACAAGAAGCAGTTTATGATTGCCGACGCTCTTTGGATATGTTTGAAGCATATTGTATGGCTCATTCGGAAATCAAGAACCATTTCATCTGGATGATTAACGGTGAAATGATTTGTGAATGGCAAGAACTGTGAACGGCGAGAAATTGCTTATTAACCATGCATCACACAGGCATAACTCATGAGCGATACTACTTTGATTTTAGATATGGAAAACAACGGAGATGCTATGCTTGCCCCTGCCGAGGGCGGTTCTATCATCTTTGGAATTACAATTGACATAGCACCACATGGTAGCGCACCGACTGACAATTTAGAACTCATGATAGGTGACACCGATACTGCGGCTAAGGTTGGTCCGGCAAATGGATTAGCCTATATCACAATGAAAAACCAAAATGGAGGGTTTTATCAATTCGATTATCCCGCAGGTAGGAAGGTTTTCAATGGTCTATCAGGTATGGTAATCTCCAACAATCATGGCACGGTCACAGTAGTAATAGACCATGCTTGATTTAAATAGGTGTGGGTATAGGGATATACATGCTCTTAGTGTATGTGACATTAACCTACAAATACATGGAAGCGGGAAAAGCGGTCTATGCAGTAGTGGCTGAATACCCTTCATTGGGTGATGAAGAAGGTTGGACTATCAATGATGTTATTCATGTTGATGATAAAGACCATAATGATGCGGTGTATATTTTTGCCGAGAGGTTGAAGAAACAACAAGGCTTCGATTTTCAGATTTTTAATGTTAGAGCAATGACTTCATACAACACATGGGGCGATATACCCACCGTAATATCATTTGAAATGGGATTAGAGCCATATAAGTCAAATTAGTATAGGCAGGTTCATAAACCAGATATGCTTAGGGTAGTATGAGTGGGTATGCCAAAAGTGGCTCAATTCTTGTTGATGGATAACCCGTCAATCTTAGGCGCAAAATTACAAGCGTTATTACTCATGAATCCTAACAAATCATTCATTTTATCCAGAGATGGCGAGATATTAATAATTGATGAAAAATGACATTAAGCGAGACACACCGAACACATATTCACCATGTATTCTATCAATTATGCCTTGAGCGTGGTTGGTCTATCGGACTTCCTACTACTTTTGAATGGCGTTATCTTCCATATGACTACAAAAATGTTCAAGCCCGTTTGTTTTTTGAAGGAAACCGACCAGTTATTGAACTCCATCCCCATGCATTTTTGCATAAATACCTAATAAAAGGCTTAATTCACCACGAATTATGCCATTATATGATAGGATTAGACAAAGGACACAGTGAAGAGTTTCAAAAATATGAGGAAGAATGGCAGTTTTATTACTTCTTTAAAGAAAAAACACTAACATTTGCCAGAATGCTCTCCCGCAATCAACATAAATTCATTCATAATTGTCTCCATTGTGAGGTAGTTATCGTCAAAAATACCCCTTTATGTGGCGCAGTATGCCGTTCTTGTTGTGAAAAACATGCTAAAGGAAATTATGACGACAGGTTCACCCTTCATATAGGTGGGGTGACACACAATGAAACATGAACAGTGAAATGTCCAAAAACGAGATTAAAAAAGCGACCAAACAATTCATCTTAGATTTGTTTGAAAATAAACACAACATGACCATCATTGAAAGGTCAGCCGGAGCAGTAGGCTATCAGGCAGTTAGATTCAGCGAAGATTCGCAATGGAATGTAGCATGTATCTATGGCGGAAGAGGCGTAGGTGCTTCAATATGGGTTAGAGACAGTGTATTGACACAATTGAAAGGATTAGAACTAATAAAGCAAGGAAGTCACAATGTCGAAGATATTTCTTTCTTTAAGAGAGGCTTAGACTGGAAGATTGATATTGTTGATTTTAACGACCCTATCATTGGAGACATAGTTCGCCTAAGTGTTGAACTACATCAAGGTCTAAGAGATGCGGAGATTGAATCGGCAAAATTAAAGGCTGACAAAAAGGCTAAATCTGATGCACGAAAGGCTAAGATGGATGCAAAGCGTAAGTCTGCTTGGTGAAATTCATAACCCATCAAGGACTTATAGGGAATATCCTTATATAGGTGTGCTTCGTAGCATTAGACATGAGCGAGAAGATAAGATTGTTTGTTGTTAAGAAAAAGTGCCGAAATTGTAATGTTAAGTTTGTTCTTAGCCCAAGTCATCACCTTGAATGTGATTTATGCCCTCCATGTAATGAGGACTATGAACATAGTTTGAGAGTGGGTATGGACAAGTATGAAGAAGAAAAGATGAGGACTAAGAATGCTGACTGAAAAACTTCGACCACAGACTCTTGATGATATAGTGGGTCAAGACCACATCATAAAATACCTCAAGGCTATGGTCAATGTTATTAGAGAAGGTAAAGGTAATACGATACCTCACATGGGTTTCTTTGGCAAACAAGGCACAGGTAAAACTGCAACGGCTATTGCATTCCTGAAAGATTCATTCGGTGATGACTGGGATAGGAATTTTATTGAACTCAATGCCTCCGATGAGAGGTCTATTGGTGTCATTAGAGAAAAGGTCAAAGGCTTCGCCAAGAAAGGAATTTTAGGTTCATTTGAGGTTGATGGTGTGCAAATGCCGATACCGTTCAATGTGATATTCTTAGATGAATGCGACAACCTGACACAGGAAGCACAGTCGGCTCTAAGACGCATCATGGAGAAATACAAGAACACCCGATTTATTTTATCGGGCAATTACCCGCACAGAATAATTAGTCCGGTGCTTGACCGATGCGCTTTTTCCAATACCAGATTCAAACCAATTAGTAAAGAGGACATGACAAACTACCTTGATTCATTGGGCTTCAATATCGGCCACAAAGCATTACTAATGATTAGTGAAGCGTCAAGTGGTTCTATGAGAAAGGCTCTCAATATACTTTGGACTTTGACCCGTATTCCAACAGAGGTCAAGCCGGAAGATGTTGAAGAATATATTTCAACACTAAATCCAATACAAGCAAAATATATGCTTGGAAAAATTATTCAATGTCATAAGAATAAAGATAAGGTTCACGAACTAAGTAGGGAGTTAGATAGGTCTATTGATGATTTAGCAGGTCGAGGTATGAGCGGTGGAGAAATCCTACATTCAATTTACAACCTGACAACAGACGAAGATGACCCAATGCCCCGTGCGCTTAAGGAAGATATTTTGAAATCGCTTGGCGAGGGATTATACTACGCATCAGTTTCACAGGATGATATACTGGCAGTAAAATGTTGGTGGCGAAAGGTGATGATTGAATGAATGATAAAGTAATACTGACAAGTGTTTCAACAAGGGTTGAAGCGAATAACATGAAGCGAGAAATTGAACACCACTTAGGAATTGATTGTTGGATTCAACGGTCTTTTTGGGATAGAGTCTTTGGCAAATATAAGATTGTCAGCGACAACCATTGGGGTGACAAGGATGAGTGATGCACACCAGACAGACGATAACCCACGCATCTTAGAACTCATCAAGACCGCTATGGCGAAGGGAGTCAAAGAATACGGTCATGGTCTTAGACATGGCGACGATACGACCCAATGGGGAACGGAAGATGATTCATGGGTCGAAATGGCTTTGGAAGAAGCACTTGACTTATCAGTTTATTTGGCTACACAATTGATTCGCATTGAAGAAGCAAGAAAGCGTAATAAATAGGTGGGTATAGGATGGACTACCATGCGTGAACCATTATTGATTGTTGATATTGGAACAACAGGCGACATTAAAGACTGGGCGACAGTGCTACGAGTTAAGAAACGGGATGGTTCAAGTCATGTTGTTAGGGTTGTTGGTTGTCAGCCTAAATTTTGGACTACGAAGCCTGAAAAATTACACCCTCCACTTACGAACCTTCCTTGCATCAAGTCGGTTAAACCAAGCGATAAAACGACGATTCAAGGAGAACCGTTGATGGAAGTCAATGTTAATTCCCCATTTGACATAAGAGAAGTGCGAGATTATTTTTATCCTCATTATTCGGCTGATGCAAAATGGTCATCTTTGGTTAGATGGATATATGGTTGGGAAGCAGTTATTGAGATAGATACGGACAAAGACTGGAACAACCTAAGACCTGTCAATGTTCACAAATCAGATGTTCCGGCCAGTGAATTTTCACTCGACTTATGGTATTGGGATATTGAAACAGAGGATTGTTTAGATACACAGAACCCAACAGGGCGAGTGGTGTCAATTGCATTTTACGATGAGAAAACTGGAATACATGAAATTGGAACTTGTTCACCAACCTCCGAGCGTATGGTTAGAAGGTTTCTTTCTTCACAAGCGGCTTTGCATTCAGTGGTCGAGCATACTAATCCAATTGAGCCTATTGAGGCCGATAAGATATTTGTTAAAAGTTTTGACAATCCTGACCTAAGCCAGAGAGAAGCCGAACTTTTTCGATGGTTTCATGCAAGATTGAATCACTATAACCCCGATGTTATAGCAGGTCAAAATATCAAAGGCTACGATATACCATATATGTATAACAGGGCTAAGATTCTAAAACAAGAGGGAATGAAAGTTCCGAGTTTAACTTATCTTAAGAAACTACCACAGTTTGATACTAAAATTGCATACGCTGAACAAGTTCAAGGAACTGCGACTACAACCGGAGCGGCTTCTTTATCTTGGATGGCGACAACAACACTTGGCTATGGTAAAGTTCCGAGAAACAGAATTACAGATTTAATGGTCAAAGACCCAATGATGTTAGCCGTCTATAACGCATGGGATAATGTAGTGGCGGCACGATGTATGGAGGTCTTAGATTTACTACCGTTTTATATTATGAAAACTGCTTATCACAATAGCACCCTACACAAAAGCCACAGTAATATGATGTTGGTTGAAGATATGATGGGTCATTTGCTATGGAATCAAGATATTATCATGCCTTCCGCTAAAGTGGTTGCTGATACTATGCCCGAAGGTGGAATTGAGCAGGGGGGTTTTGTTATGGATGCACCTATTGGAATTTGGAGAAATGCATTTGAGTTAGATAACTCAATGGAATATCCATCAGCAATTATCACAGGTAATTTTTCTCCTGACACAAAAATTAATCCCGATGACTACCCTAACGGTTATCCATTTCCAATAACTAAGACTCAAGGTGGGAGAATATACCGTCGAGACAGGGTGGGAATTATGCCAACCGTTCTTAGAGAACTTGCATCAGCAAGACAGGAATTAAAAAACCAGATGAAAATAGAGAAAGACCCTAAGCGACTTATGGTTTTAGATAGGCAACAGAGGGTCATGAAAGAAAACATGAACTCTTGGTATGGTGTTTTGGGGTCGGGGCGAACTGAAAAGACAAAAAACAGACCATTTAGACTGGCTGACCCTGAAATTGGGTCGGATATTACCGATACTGCCCGCCGTCATAATGACTGGAACAAGAATTATATCAACAAAAGAACTCTATGGTTCTGTAAAGAAGGAGTATATACCCATAAAGACTATATGCCCCCATCTCATGAGGGTATGGAAGTCCGGTTCAGCACGCTATATCAGGACACCGACTCATGCAAGGTGGCAATATCCAACCATGATGAGATTGAAAATAAGATTAGACCCTTTACAGAGAGGGATATTATTGATATGGCAGAGATTCTTTGTAATGAATTAAATAATTCCTTTGATGATTTTGTCAAAGAGTGTTTAAATGTGGATAAAAATGAATTTTTCAACATAAAACCTGATGCATATTACAAAAGATACTTCCAATGGGGGGTCAAAAAGAGATATGCATACCTTGATTATAACGATAAACACGGCTTTAGAGGCGTTGAAATGCGCCGTTCTTCCACTCCACAGGTAGTAAAAACAGTTCAACAAGAGATGTTTAGTGCTATATTAGATGGAGCGGGCAAGACTGAAATAGGCAAACTTCTTAGAAAGCAGGTGGAGGACATGAAAAACCCTGACATAACCCCCGCCATATCCTTTGGTCAGCCATATGGCATGAAGAAACAAGGCACATTTGCCTATAATGCGGCAATGTGGAGTAATGAAAACCTTGATACAGAGTTTGATTTAGGAGATAAGCCATGTATTTACTTCGCCAAATCCAGTGATAAACCATTACCAACCAATAGAAGGATAGCAATTGAATGGGGCGACTCTCCAGATGACTACAATGTAGTTATTGATAGGGATATGTCAATACAGACTATGTTTGCTGATAGTAATTCATTCTTAGCCATATTAAGTGCATTAGGCACTAATTGGCAACGGTGTATGTCCGGTGTTGGTGTATCATCTATGGGGGAATGGTTTGAATGACAGGATTAAACAGAGAGCGACGGATATACAGAACACTTAGAGATGAATGCCATTTTACTCATGAAATGATAAAAGAGTGTAGTAAATTAATGCCTTCTTCAAGATGGGCTGATGTTTTGAAGGCTGAAAAGAGAATACTAAAAGACTCATGCGAAGAAATTGTTGAACAGATTGGCATATCATGTCTTAGGAATACTCTTGAAGAATCAATACAAGCGATAGAAACTCATACACAAGACCTATCGTATGCAATAACTTCATTGGTTGTTGATTGGGTGGCGACTTGTCAAAAGTATGCACCTGACCAGAGAATGAAGATGTGGAATGCTCAACGGCCTAAGAAAAGACAAGAACAAAAGTTTGCCCGTGAAGAGTGGAAAACACGCTTACTGAAAACATATTTGATAGTGAAAGGTTTGCTTCATCCTAATTTGATATAGGGAATATCCTTATATAGGAGTGGTGTATAGGGTTATCTATACCCGCACCAAAAACAGGAGACAGACAGACAACATGAAACATAACATTATAATAACTGTTATATAGGTGTGGTGTATAGGACAAAATAACCCAAGAAAAATAAGGAAGGAATTAAGATGAAAACAACAATTGAAATAATGAAAGATGTAGTAAGAAAAGAAGGTGGAATGATTAGCGAAGAGGATTACCTCAAGGCTATACAAGAAGCGTGCATAGCGGAAGGAAGAGATAGTAGCATAACCTCACTAAAGAGTAATGCGTTCTCTGCAAACAGAATGCACAAAGCCGGTATAGTTAGAGTTTCCATTGGCAAAGATAAGCAAGTATGGGAAATTGAAGCAATAAAAGCAACCCTTGAAGGTCGCCGTGCTGAACCAACACCAATAATGATGATGCAACAATCAAAAACAGGTGTAATTGAAGAACAAAAGACTTCACCACCAAAGGCTACGCCTCAAGGCGGAGTATTCTATGGCATACCACGCCGACACCCTGATGAATTTTCAGCACACTTACAAACTATGATACCTACTGCAAGAGGCTTTGTTGAGTCCGACAGACAGGAATTTAGACTAATGGCTATGTGCTACCAACAAAGTTTGAATGGTAATACACAAGACTCTCACATGATTTTTGAAGGACCTAAAGGGTGTGGCAAATCTATGTTGGCTCAAGATTTTTACGGCAACATTAACACTCCACTTCTTCAAATTAATATGTCCGATGGTGTCACAGAGGACACATTTATTGGCTCAAGAACTATTGTTGATGGTAATGTAGTATTCCAAGATGGAGTCCTGACACTTGCTATGGACTATGGACTCGGCCTATTGGCTGATGAACTAAATGCGGCAAGAGAGGCATGTTTGATTGCTACTCATGCGGCAATGGACAGAGGCACTTTGGTTATTGGTGAAGATAACAACCGTGTAGTCAAGGCTAAGAATGGTTTTCAAATTATTGCTACCATGAACCCACCGGAAGATTATGCAGGTGTCAATGCTATGAACCAAGCAACAAAAGACCGTTTCACAATGAACCTGACATTTGACTACCTTAAGGAAGCAAAAGAAATTGAGGTTGTAATGGGTCAAAGTGGCTTCACAGATGAAGAAACTATTAGAGGCATGGTATTGGTTGCTAATGACTTAAGACAATTGAAGAAAGAAGGACTTCTTGAAACTGATACTTCAACAAGAACTCTTGTTCAAATGTTTGGATTGATGAAGCACTTGTCCTTGAATGAGGCTATTGAATACTCTATGCTTGGCAAATACAATGCCGATGAAAGACCACATATTGAAGCGGCTTGCAGAGCAAGATTGGCTGATTATTGAACTCAAAACCCGTTGTCGAATTTGGGTTAAAACGAGAGGGGGAGGACAACGGGTGATTCCTGACGCTCCCCCTCTCACTATTCCCCTTTAATATAGGTGGATATTAACTCAAGTGATATGAGCAATATAAGAGTGGAAGATTTAGAAGCAAGAATAGAAGCATTAGAGGAATTAGTAGCGAACTTAAGGCAATTATTTGACCCTAATCAAAAATACAAAAATTATTTTCAAAGGAAACTAAATGATATTTATGAATCCGACTAAGCACATAATCAAATCAGTATTGACACCGATAGAGGCATGGATGAATACACCATCTAAACCGTTAATCATTTATGGCAATACAGGTGTTGGCAAAACAACAATTATCAGATTCTTGGCTGACAAATATAAGATAGAGGTCGTGGAACATGATGACCCACTGGTATGTATTGAGAATGCACGCCATCCGACTTTTGATGGGAATTACAGGCTTGCTTTGATAGAGGGTGCTGATTATCTAAAGCCATCTTTATACAATAAAATTAACACAATAGACAACCCTCCACCGTTTGTTTTAGAATGTCAATACCTTGAAGCAATACCTTACAGGCTAAGAGCCAAATGCATGATTGTTGAGATACCTAAACCCGCCAAGAGATTTTTATTTGCAGGTCTTACGGAATTGAACCGCCATCTTGGACTCAACAAAGCCGATTCGCTAATTGAAAAAATTAGCGACAAGGCGGAGTCGTGGAGATTGGCAACCCTTTGTTTGAAGTATGGTATTGAACCCAATAGGATTAGACAAACAGTTCCAGATACAAAGCAACCAGAAGTTATTTTGAAACAGGGATATGATTATTCTTCATGCCATCCTCTTTCTATTATACAAATGGCAATACACAATAAAGCAAATCCAACAAAATGTTTAGAGGCACTTAGATTGTATTCTATGGCATGGGAAATTGATGACTTGTCTAAAATATCAAGAACCCTATTAGAGCAATTTAGAACTGAAACAACCTTCAAACCACGATACACCAAGCGTCAAATAAAAGGCTCAAATAAAAGGCTATAATTTTCAATAGGCCGAAGTCCTTATATAGGTGTGGTGTATAGGACTAAACATGACCGAAACAGAAACCCCCGTAAACCCAATGTTCGCCAGTGAACAAAAAGCGGATATGAATACATTTAATGAATCAAGCCGTCGAAGAGTCACAATACACCTAAGCCGTATTGCTAAGGTTCTATCCGGTGAACTAAACGGCAAAGGCCGTTGTATTAAGAAACTTGATATTAACGACGGCAACCCATGTGCAACCGATGGTAGCACTGTTTGGCTATCTTATCCTATTTTACCTGATGTGACAAGCCAAGCGGAGAATTTGATTATCAGCGAAGCAATCTTAGCCCACGAAGCGGCAGGTCACTTGAGATACACTAACTTTAACGCATGGAAGAGGGTTGCTGACGGAATTAAAAGAGGCGACGAAGATAAACTACTTCATGACATGGTGAACATTGTTGAAGATGCAAGAGTCAATTACCTATTAGGCCAAGATTTTGCAGGTTCTAAGAAGCGTTTAGACTACACTCAAAACAGACTTATGGCTTCACATAAAGCAACCCTGAAAGGAAGAACCATTGGTGACAATGAAGCACCTAAACTTGGTGTTATTGCTATTGCCACAGAGGTTATCTTGGCTACTCCACACTTTGTCAATAATGAAAAAGTAATTGCTATGATGGATGAAATTCGACCTTTGTTTGCTGATGCAATTGCTTCACAGGACACTTCCACAGTAATTAAGAAAGCAAGAGTTATGTTGGAAATATACAGAACTCATTTCCCCGCCGATGAAACCGATGGTAGCGAGTATGGGGCTTCCGATTCAGCCGAAGGAAAGGCTTTGTTTGCTGATGATATGTCAATGGACAAAATTACAGAAGCCGCTAACAACCAAAAGAGAATGAAGAAAGAGGCAGAGAAAGTTAGAACCAAGAGGTTCAAGAAAATGGAACGCCCAACAGAGGGTCGAGATATGTCCGACTCCGATGATGAAGATGTAAATGCTCTTAATGATGCTTTAGAGGGTGCTGACGGCGAAGGCGGAGAGTCCGGTAGTCAAGGTGACGATGAAGGCGAAGGAAGCGAAGGAAGCGAAGGAGAGGGCGATAACGGCGATAACGGCGATAACGGCGAGTCCGGTTCTCAAACTGGCGACTCTTCCGCTCCTGACGGTCAAGGTGATGAAGTCTATGGAAGCGAAGGAGAGGGCGAAGAAGGTCAAGGTGAAAGCCAAACTGCTTCAAACTATGAGGGCGAAGTCATTACAGAGAGTGCGAAAGTAAATGAGAACTCCGGTCACAGTGTAGGTAATGCTTTAGCAAGAACTGGCGAAGGAACTAAAACGGTTGAAATGTTTAGTGAAATGCAAGCACTTGTTGATGAATTAGGCGAAATGATAGACTTTGAGTGTGAACAAATTGAAGAACACGGAGAGTTATTTAAAGATGAAAATAGCGAAATGGGCGGAGGTCGTTTCTTTGGTCATGAAGTTTCTATTCAAACCCAAACTAATGAAAAAGAGACTACATGCTCGGATGGAAGCGCATATTCTGTAATTGAAAGAACCAACAAAGGCGGAATTAAAAGAATTGGTAAAGTCATGAAGAACTTAGTCAAGGGTGCTGATACCAAATTTAACTCACACAAGAAAAGAGGTCGCCTTGATACACGCCGACTTTGGGCGCATTCAACAAGTGATAAAGTTTTCAAAACTGACAAATTATCACCTGAATTTAATGCTAATGTTGTTGTCCTAATTGATGCAAGCGGGTCTATGGGTTGCTCTGTTAGTGGAATAAGAAGTGGTGCTTACAAAAACCGTGCTGACTGTGCGGGTGAAGCGGCGGTTTCTATTAGTTCAGTTCTTGAGGAAATAGGGGCTAAATATGAAGTGGTTGATTTTTACTCACAATATGGGCGAAGTTATAGGGGCGACGCTCCTAACGGTGAAACCAGAATTACAATTAGAAAAGGTGCTAATGAAACTTTGAATAACAAGACTAAGAGCAAAATTGCTTCATCCCATGTTGGCCGAGAAAATGCTGATGGGTTCGCTCTAAGATGGGCTATTGATAGAACGGCGAGATTTGGTAGTGAAAATGCTAAGAGAATTGTCTTTGTAATTAGTGACGGTTCACCTGCCGGTCCAGCACCACCAAGTCATTCTTCACGCTCTCACTTAGTTAGTGTATTGAAAGAAGCGGAAGATGAAGATGTTATTATTTTCTCTGTTGGTATTGCAGGTATGGACACTTCAAAATACTATGGAAATCACGGTCATGCTTCCGTCACAAATACGGCTAACTTGGCTGAACAAATACTAATCCCACTCAAGGCTTGTTTGAAAAAGGCATTGAGAAATAATAGGTGATAAAATGAAATACGATACAATAGCAATAAGAATGCAAACTGACGAAGGACTACCAATAGACATTCCTAACATACAGGAATTGGCTCTGTTGATAGCGACAGAGGTTCACAACCTAATGGGTGAAACTGGCGTTAAGGGTGGCTTAGAAATACTCTATGGGGGCGTTGAATCTGACACTTGGAATCAAGCCATGAAGGAGGTTGAAGCATGAGTGAATTTGACTTTGATGGTGTTGAAGAACTTTTGACTTTGGCTGATGTTAAGCCTAACATTGTATCATGGGCGACCCATGAAAATAACCTTTCAGCCGATGATATAGGCAACCATATAATGCAATGTATTACTGATGAATCATTCATTACCAAGAAATGGAATTTGACAGTAAATGATGATGAATTAACCTTCTTTGATGATAGATGCATACCACTTGGATATATTTACACCAATGAAGGACTCGATGGGGATTGTATTGATAACATAGGAAGAAAGGAATATGTGATTATATATGACCCAAGATACAGAGATGATGACGAAAAAACTCTAAACTTTGTCTTAAGAGAAACTTCAACAAATAAAGGTTTGTTAATGAAGTCATCATCTGTGTCAGTTGCTTATCCTCATGCCGTCAATAACAAAATGACTTATGGTATATGGGTTGCAGAGTGTATGGACCGTTTAGAGGGATATACAAGGTATCATAAGTCTATGAAAAACGCACATAGATATGTTTCTAAAATGGCTACTATGGCGTTTGCAGGTTCTAAGGGTGGAAAAGATGGATTTAAAAATGTAGGTTTCAGTGTTGATGTATATTGTGATAGCATGAATATCATGTGTGAAAAGGTCAAAGATATATTGAACAAAGGATGCTTCGTAATGAGCGCAATAGACATATCAATAACATCTGGAGCAACAACAACATGGGATGATAACGCATTTACTAATAGATTTTTTACTCATGCAAGAACCGCCCATGATGATGCAAAACATGCCCCAAGCGATACGCAGGTGGGCGGGGAGTCTATAAAGGTTTCTAAACCTATACCTGCAATTCATCTCGATAAAAGGTTGCCTATAAAACTCAAAATAAAGGCGGATAGTGATTTTTACATAAACCAGTTCCGTTGTATTGAATGCGGGCAAAGGGTTATAGTCTCGCTCTCTAAGGAAGATATGCCGCCACCTACTCTCAAGTTAAAGTGTCCTGATTGTAAGAAAAAGGGCATAATTGTTGAATAGGCAGAAAGAACTATATACTGACAACATGTGGGCGTAAATAGGAGTGATAATATGAAGATACCAAAAAGCATAAGACAAGCGATTAAAGCAAAACTGGCTACTGAAAAAAGACCGATGGGTAGTGGTGTATTGGCTGAATACTGCAATAATACTCAGAAATCCCACCGCACACCCAAACAGATGAGTTTCATTCTAAAGCAAATGGCACGGGAGGGTGTTATTAACACCATCGAAGTTTCTAAAAACGGAGTGAACCATCATGGTAATAGGAGAGTCCGTTGTGAATACATTTTAGCAGGTGGAATTGATGACGAGATGGCTGACTAACAAACAGATACCATCAACCGTTCTTGTTCCAAATAATGATTTTGGAAAAGGCTACGAAACTAAAGTTAGTGGAGTAGGCACTGTAAAAGAATGCCCTAACTGTAAACGAGATGGTCCAATAGACGCTCTTTGGTTAGGCTCTGGAGATAAATACCCAAATATAGCAATTATATGTGGCAAACCATGTGGTATTTTTTGGGGCTTGGCGAGCCTACCACCTGACGATTTGGTTGAAATAGTGGAAGAATAGACACAACGCTTATATAGGGGCGACTCCTACGATTAAACATGCCCGAACCGGAAACCTACGATGAAACAGAATATAATGGATTTAAATTGCACCTATGCAATTGTGACGACGATGAATGCACTTTCTTTTCGTGCAACATCACAGGTGAACCATCTAAGTGTGAATGCGTCGGATGCGACGGCAAAATCATGTTTAATAAATACGAAGGCGTGACAGGTCTTTACAAATGCTACGGTTGCCCTTTCACTTATCAAGGTTAGAAATTAAAACCACCACAACGGTTCTAAACCCTAACGCCCCAAGCGGGGTTATGGGCGAACCTGCTAACGCCAGTCGGCTCAATGCGGAACAGGCGAAAGCCGTTGCACTTTACCCCGATAGATGGTCGCAATACTTCCGCACCATTGACGGCAAACCGTTCATGCTTGATGAGCGGCCATATCTTATTGAGATTTATAGGCACTTCGGGGCTATGGAAAAATCTGACACTACCAAAATGATAATGCTAAAATGCAGTAGGAAGGTTGAGAAAACTGAAACGATATGCAACCTATTACTTTACGCTTTGTTGAATATACCTTATTTTAATGCGGTCTATACTGCACCAAGACAACCTCAAGTGACAAGGTTTGTTGAAGAGAGGTTCAACGGTGCTATGATGAGCAGTATTAACGGGGGTTGTTTATTGAAATCAAGATTGAAGTCAAGCGTCAGCCACCAAACATTTGATGTTGGGGCATTATCTTTGAATCACTTATACGCTTATTCTAACTGGGGTGATGCTCATGCTCTGTTAGGTATTGAAGCCGATTTATGTTGTATTGATGAATACCAAGACTCCGACTCCGATGTGTTGCCTATGTTAGTTGAGATGTTGGCTCAATCGGAATACAAATGGGTAGTTGTGTCTGGAACTGCCCGTGAACAAGGCTCGGAATTTTGGAAAATGTGGGAGAAATCAACACAAGGCGAATGGGATGAAGAAGCCCAAAGATGGGTTCACACAGAGAGTAAGGCTAACATTATCGGTTATCATATATCACAACCTATGCACCCCGATATTAGCAAAGCCGACATATTACAAAAGAAAGAAACATACACACCAAGACGATATGCAAATGAGGTAATGGGTGAATTTTGGGCTGGAACTTCTAAACCTCTAACATTTGATGAAGTGCTACCATGTCTTGATAGAAAACGAGGAATAATTAGAGCGGTTTCTCCACCACAGGAGACTTACATGGGGATTGACTGGGGGGCTACAACAACAGTGGTTATTATGACCGATAAGGGGGATATAATAAATGCACTTGAACTGGATGCAAGAGAATCAGGCGAGGGTGATGAAGTTCTTCAATTAAAGAAACTCATTACAGATTATAACTGTGTTCAAGTTGTTGCTGATATTGGTTATGGTGCAAGGCAGGTCAAGGAACTTCAAGAGGAATTTGGAGAAAGGGTTAGGTCTTGTTATTATTCATCAAGGCCAATGACACCATACGAATACAAGCGCAGGGATAACAACAGGAATCTAATCTATATGTGCGTAGTTGATAGAACCACTTATGTTGAAGAAACATTAGAACAAATTAAGCGTGGTGAAATATCACTACCCTATGAAGATGAGTCGCTTGACTGGGTGATTCATCAATGGTGTTCATTGACTTCGACGGCTGAAAAGGATGAGAAAAATACCAAACCAGTTAGAGGACAAACTCTAACGAAGTATGGTCGAGACAGTGATGACCACGCATTCCACGCTTTACTGTATGCAAGACTGGCAAGACAAGTTTACGATGGTGGCGGAGTTATGGAAATGAGGACTTTTGGTGCTTAGTCTTGAAGCGGGATATGTATTTGGAAGGTTAATACCTGCTATTTTTATTATCGTTTTGTGGGTCATGGTTCTGACCCCTACTATAATGTCTATAACCCGAAATATCCTATCCGTTTTAAACCATGTATTTACTTCAATTTATCATGCCATCAGACGGTGTGTTGTTAGAAATGATGAAACAGGTTCACACCGATGTAGTTCAAATCCGAGACAATCACTTGGCACACATAGCGGAGGACTTAACGGAGATGAAGGTCGAACAGGCGGAGATGAAGAAGGACATAGCAATAGTAATGGACTTCAAAGCCGAAGTGGAAGGAAGTCTAAGAGTCATCGTAAAGAAAGTTATCGGCGTTGGTATTGGAATAGTCGTCGCAGTTCTCGGATTACCCGTAGTTATGTAAAAGGAAATGATAATATGAGCAATAATAAAGCAAGTCAAAATGATAGGTTAGTGTGGGTTATTGGTGTTCCATCAATACTGGCATTTGTTGGGTTCGCATGTCTGATTATTTGGAGAGGATTAAATGACCCCTCACTATTAGATAGACTTGAAGAGTATGGTATCTTATTAGGTTTCATAAGTGGTCCGGCTTTAATGTTCATGAATAGTATTCTTGAACTTTGGAAAACGGAGCAAAAGAATGAAGTTGATTCTATCCCTGCTGAAACCGAAGCAAGACTGGCAAGAGCAAAGGCTCAACATGAGCATGAAATGGATTTAGCAAAGGCTCAACATGAACATGAGATGAAAGTTGAGATGGAAGAATTGAAGCAAAAAACGAGCAAATAGGCCGATAAGGTTTAGAACCAAAGGCATGTAGTATAGTTCATGGCGGAGAGGCGTAGGCGTTTTCTTGATAGATTCAAGAGAAATAAAATCGAACCAACGGTCATTAACATGGAAAATAAAGATGAGATGGATTACAAACATTTGGCATCTTTAACAAAAATTGGTATGCAAACCTCCGCTCACAGTTATGCTACAAGTGGTGCTACACCCAATATAGATTATACATTAATTAAACAAATAAGTTTACAAAATGAGGTAGTAAATGCTATTCTAAGGAGAACTGTTGATGATTGTTTAGGAAATGGCTATCGTTTTGATTTACAAGAAGGTATTGAACAAGGAAATTCTGTTGAATTAAATACACTTAGAGAGTTTTTCAAAACACCAAACCCTGACGACAACGGCGACGAATGGCTTGAATCATTAATCTTTGACTTGGCATTATTTGGAGATGCATATTTAGAATTAGATGGAACTAAAGATAAGTCAAGTAAGAATGGGGAGGACTGGAACTTCGGAGGAAATCTTGTCTCGATTTGGAATATACCTGCTGAAACAATGAAGATTATTCCCGCCAATAGGACACCTGCACCACCTGCTATGGCGTTCATACAAACCATAGAGCGAAAAACCCGTAGGTTCACATCGAGTAAAGTTATTCATATATCAAAATACAAAGCAGGTAGGGGATATGGTTCTTCACCACTTGTTCCATTGATGAATACAATAGCAGGTCATCTAAACCTATCCAATTACATAAACGAATCATTCACTGGAACATTACCAAAGACTATACTTAATGTTGGAGATGTTTCTAATGCTGAAATGAAATCCATGCTTGCCATGCTTGAGCAACAATTAAGCGGGGGTAAATCCCCTTTTGGTCTTGTAGCAGTAAATGGTGGAACTGGGTTTCAAACTGTTAGATTATTGGACTCGATAAAAGATGGTCAGCATTTAGATTTACTTTATTATTACAGAGAAGAGATATGTGCAGTATTCGGAATACCACCAATGAAACTGGGTTGGGTTCAAACAGGTAAAATGTCAAATCCTGAAACACAATTAGATTCATGGTATGATGTTGTTGAAGCATATCAATATAGAGTTGAGTGTATGGTCAATCACAAGATACTTCCACTTTTGGGTATTAAAGATTATAGGTTTGCTTTCAATTCGATTAGACCATCTAAGCAAAAAATAATGGCGGAAGTGGTAAGAGCGCAGGGTCAGGCGATTGCTTCTTTAAGACAAGAAGGGGTAATTAGTATAAACGAATCAAGACGAATGCTTGGTCTTGAGTCATTAGACTTCAATGAAGCCGATGACCCGTTCTTCCTATCACCTAAATTAACAATCAACCAATCACAAGAGGAAGAGGAAGTCCAAGAGGAAGAGGAAGATAACACAGAGGAATGAGTATGTCAAACATCTCTGTTAATCATGCAGTATTTTCAAGAATAGGACTTAAATTCCAAATGTTGGCGGCCACTTTGCCCGAATCGTATAACAAGGAATTATCTAAGAGGATTGCTAATTTTATTCTAAGAAAGGCGAAACAATTAGTTCCAGTTGATACAGGGAAATTGAAGGCTTCGGGTAGGGCAGTTAAAACACCATCAAGAAAAGGCTACACCGTCAGATTTGGAAATTCAAGGGTTGGCTATGCGTCAGTAGTGGAGTTTGGAAGAATATCTTATGCTCCAATGCCACCAAAACCATATCTTAGACCCGCAGTTAGAATGGCTAAAGAAAAAATGAAATCAGTTCCACAGGAAGTATTCAATGAGAAATTTAGACAAATTTTCCCATTGAGAATGCGATAGGCGAAACTATTATATAGGGTTATCTCTTCCGATGTAATATGGCGAGAGATAAATTAAGCAAATTCCCAAACTGGATTAACCACCGTGCGTATTTACTCGCTAAAGAAGCATTGGCAAATCCTGAACTACGATGGGCTTCTATCGAGTGTCTTGATGCGATTTTAGCAAATAAACCAAGAGCGGTAGGTAATTCGGCCACACCCCAAAATAAATACTTGGGGAGAATGAGCGTGCCAAATTTTCTCAAGCGTTGGGGATGGAGTTGTATAAGACAACCCAGTAAAAAACACTCATCTTGGGTGTTTGACTATGATAATGAATGGTTGGAAGCCAAGTATTTGAAAGTTCTCAACCAAACTCCAGAAGAATATATTGTAAAGGAAGTGTATTAAACCCTTTATCGTAGTCAATAGGTCATGGTTGATTTTAACAATGCAGTTTTCCTTGATGATAACAATTTGTTCGATGCAATTAAAGGCAAACAGGAAGAAGCGGTTTTTGAATACCGAATGATAGTTCCTTTCAAAATTGATAAGTCCTTTGATGGTGACGAATATCAAAAAGCCGACAATGATGTAGTAGTCTATGGTCCGGTTTATGTCGGAGATGAAGCAATGCTTGACCGACACAAAGAAATGGTCGAACCAAAAGCAATTTTAGATTCATGGAACTCTTATGCAAAAAACCCAGTTATTCTATACAACCATAGAAAAGACTACGGGGTAATTGGAGTTATGGAAGATGTTGAAATGGGAGTCTATGAAGATGATGACAGGAAAATTAAAACAGTCATGGGTCGAGCAAGAATAGACGGTGGAGAACAAGACATTGTTAGAAAGATACGAAAAGGAATGCTTAGGTCTTTCTCTATTGGTTTCATAGCAAAAGCGGCAGTAAAGGAATGTCCTAATGACAAAGATGATGATGCTTGTTATGTTCGATTCACTGATATTGAATGGATAGAAACAAGCGTTGTTGATATTCCCGCTTCACCCAATGCCCTTTTTGATGTGGAGAAATCTTTGGTTTCTTACACAGGTGCAAATTCCCACAGTGATTGTTCTTGTAAAGGAGAACAAAAACACATTTTGGCAATTGAAGAAACGGAAGATGCATATATTGTTGAGTTTGAGAAAACCGAAGAAATGCCAGTTCCAGAAGACGGAATGGAAGAACTGCGCCAAGAAATTGAATCATTAAAAGAATTACTTAAAGGAGTTATCGAGTCCGATACAGTTAATACCCATATAGGGAAGGAAAGTGACATGTCTGATGAGAAGAACTCCGATGATATTATCGAAGATGTTGAAATCAAAGCCGAAGATGTTGTTGTTCCTACCGAAGAACCTACTACCCTAAAGACCGAAGAGGTTCTTGAGGAAGAAGTGGTCGAGGAAGCAACCGAAGAACTTGTTGAAGAAGCAACCGAAGAGGTTGAAGAGGAAGTTGTTGAGGAAGAAGAAGTTGTTGAGGAAGAAGCAACCGAGGAAGAAGCAACCGAGGAAGAGGAAGTTCTTGAGGAAGCAACCGAAGAAGAAGAAGTCGAGGAAGAAGTTCTTGAGGAAGAACTTGTCGAGGAAGAAGAAGTTGTTGAAGAAGAAGTTGTTGAAGAAAAAACAATGTCCGATGAATCGGTATTAGAAGAAGTCGTAAAAACTATTCTAAGTATGCAAAATTCAATCAACGCCCTGACTGAAAAACTCGATGAAACAGAATCACTAAAAACTACACTTACTGAAAAAGAAGAAATTATTACTTCTTTAAATGAAAAGATGGAAATTGCTGAAACCGAAGCGAAAATTGAAGCGGAAGTTAGCAAGAGACTAACAGAAAAAATGGCGGAAGTGGGATTTGATATACCCGCTCCTAAAGCCGACAGAAAAAGCCTATCGGCTGACATAACTCCTACTGAAAAGAACTCTGGCGTGACCAAGTTTGACCCACAACCAAATGTAAGCAAAGGTATGGTCGGACTCGGCTCTTGGCTATCCGAGAGGATTGAGAGCAGAGGACTCTGAAAGTAGGATATACTTAATAACCAAATAGAGAAAGGGATATAATATGACAAGCGAAGAAATGAACTTTAATGAGATGACTGAAAAAGTAAAAGCGGCGTTAGCGGGTGCGGCAGCAACCACAGGTGCAACAATGCTTCCTACTGAAACTGCGGAAGAGATAATCGGAATAGTATATGAGAGGAACTTCATGAGAAGTCTTTTCCCTGCTATGCCAATGTCAAGAAGAATCATGAAGATTCCAAAATTGACAGGTAGTGTATCATTCCACCAACAAACTTTGACAATGGCCGAAGCCGGAACTGCCGCAGGGGAGAGCCGAAACGCTACTGACGAAGTTGAGTTGGAACTTAAGACAATGATTGCTAACATACCAATCGGTAATTATCTGATTGCATACGGTGTCGAAGGATTGCTTGCAGTTCTAAGAGATGACATTGCTTCACAATTGGCTACTAACGAACAATCTTTGTTTATTAACGGCGACACTACTGTTTCATCTTCATACCAAGACAACATTAACGGTGAATATCAAGCAACAGGCGCACAGTTGAACCTAACTGGTGTTAGCGGAACTGTAAATGATTACCTTCTATTGTTTGATGGTCTAAGAACTGCTTGTATCGGTGCAGGTGCTACTGCCGGAACAAGGCTCGGAGTCACAGTGGATGCAACCGTATCAAATGCAGGTTCAGCCTTTACACTTGCTCACATGAGAAGTGCTATCGCTAAACTCGGTGTTTATTCTGACAACAGAGATGAATTGGCTATGATTGTTCCAAGAAATCTTGAAGTTCAATTACTTGGTCTAACTGAATTACAAACTGTTGATAAATACGGTGCAGGTGCTACTATCCTCTCCGGTGAACTTGGTCGAATCTATGGTGTCAGAGTTTTTGCTACTGGCGTTATTCCAACCAACATGAACCACACAGGTAAATTTGCTCTAACAACCGTTTCTAACTCTGTAAGAAACTGCACTATTGCTCTTTTATGCAATATCCGCTCTCCACTAATCGGAAACCCAACAGTCTCCGAGCGAAGATTTAGCATTGGCTTCCATGACGAACCAACAAAAGACAGATTCGTGCTTATTCCTAAGCAAGATGTTGCCTTCGCAGTTCGCTATGATGAAGCAATATGCACCATACACGGTCTAAGCACTCTTTGAGGCTGATTAATAACCTTTTAACAAAGGCGATAGCGTAAGCCATAGCCCCTAAAAGCGGGGGCAAAGGCTCAACCGTTAAAGCCCATCTTGACAAGGGATATGTTATGAGCGCAATTGATTACTGCACAGTGGCCGAAGTTAGAACATATTCGGGTCTAATTGATGGTAATAACATCGGACCAACCGATGCTGAATTGGCTACAATGATAACCAATGCATCCAGACTTGTTGATATGTATGCAGGTCGGCAATTAGCCGGAACTATTTCACATATCGAATATCATGATAGCACATATAGAATGACTCATATTGCTTTGAAAAATAAGCCGATTGCATCAATAACTTCTGTTGAAGAAACTAAATCGGATGGTTCGACTACTGTTCTTGAAGAAGGAAGAAAAAGAGATGGCACAGATGACTGGTGGTTGGATGATTCCCAAGCAGGGATTATTAGGTTTCATAACCGTGTAGGTTTGGATGCAATTAACTTATTCAAAATAAGTTATACATCAGGAATTGCATCAGCCCCAATAGAGGCTAAGATGGCGACGATTTTATTAGTTATCCGCCAAGCGGCGAGAGCAAGCCTAAATGATGAGAATAGTGCTGAAAGAATAAAGCAATTTTGGCGACCATTACTTGACTCAACGGAGAAAGAATACAAAGAATACTTGGAAAAGGTCAAGTCTAATTCTTTTATGGCCGTATCAGTCTTTGGCAATGGTGGTGCATGATGTGCCAGTCACTAACAATGAACCGACTCTTTCTCCAAAGGCGTTTGTAAAAACAATCTTAGATACGACGCTTGCATCCAAATTAACTGCGGCCGGACTACCTGCTATCACCATAAAAACTGATAGTTGGTTCTCAATGAAAAACCAAAAAGTGCCACAGATTGTTTTAACTAATCTTTACGAAGATACACAAAGCGTCACAATGAACCCAAGTGCAACATACACCGACACTACAAGCAATGCATATATCTTAGTTCATATTCTTGCCCCTGATGACGATACAATGTGGAGGTTATTGAAAGTAATAAGGGGAGAACTGCTTGTCAATGCAAACAATGGAACGGATAATCCAGAATGGGGCAGTTATGGATATAAATTCATTAAAATATCAAGTATTCAAAATACTACTGAACCAATCGGCGTGCAAGATAAAGAGGGTTTTTTTGGTGAAGGCTTCAAAGGGAATACAATCGGTGGCTCTCGCATTGACATTGAATTAACTATTCAATGGGATAATGCTTGATATGAACCGATTTGCTTAATAACTAAACATGGGTTTGGAACATACATGGCTAAGAAAACAGAGAAGGCTGAAAAGAAGGCCGACGCTAAAGTTGTCGAAGAAAAAGTTGAAGAAAAAGTTGTCGAAGCACCAAAGGCTAAGAAAACAGAGGCTAAAACCCCTTTGAATCCTTGCCCTTCGCCTCTTGATTATGGAACTCCTACCGAAGAATACATCAAACTGGCTTTTGGATTTTACAAGTGCCGTGAACCAACAGATGAGGAAATTAAACACTTCCAACAAAAGTTAAACTCCGAAGGCCAACCAAGACTCATAATGACGAAACTTGCTGATGCTTGAGGCGGGCTTTAATGCCCTTTAAAGACCCTGACAAGCGCAGGGAATATCAGCGCAATTATCATAAAAAATGGTATCAAAGTAATGCTGATAAAAGGCGAGCGCAGGTTAGACTTAGAAGAAAGCAAGTTAGAGAAAAACTCCAGATGATAAAGGCGCAGGGTCAATGCGTCGAGTGTGGGTTATCGGGCGACATAGCAACATGGGCGTTAGATTATCACCACATCAACCACAAGGATAAACTTGCATCAATATCATTCCTTGTTGGCAACGGCTACTCATGGAAGAAAATAGAGAAAGAGATTGCTAAATGTGAACTAATATGTTCTAATTGTCATCGTATAAGACATTACAAAGAACATAAGGCGGGTATAAAAAACAATGAGAAGGTCGAAGGTAGGGTTGATGCAACCCGCCGTGAAAGAAAGAAAAGAAAACGGCATCAGCGCAAACAATACATGGATGCTAAACTAAGAGAACTGAAAGAGGAAGAGTAATGAAGTGCATTCGCCCTTTGGTTCACAATCCGCAGTTTGAAGGCAAACTCAAATGCAAGGCATGTATGCGTGAAGCACTTGAAGAATATCGTCAGGGGTTAATCACTTCTAATGAACATTATAGACGATAGGTTTATATAGGCGTGACCCGTAGGATGGTTTGAGAGGACAGGATTACTCGCCACCAAACGAGCAATACCTTATGCAAAAGAGCCGTTAGAATCGGCCTACGAATCTCTTACCCCTAATATAGGTGGGTTATACAAGACCCTCTCATGAGTATGAGAGCGGGTAGTGTGAAACATGCCGAGTATGAGATAATAGAACACATAACACAGAACATAGATTTGAGCGCACTTTATGCTCAAATGGTAGTTGATGTGCATTCTAAGAAGCGGTTTGATACTGCGGCTGAAAACTTAGTAAAGCACCTTGACAAAATGGCCTCAACAAGGCGTAAGAACCTACCCAAGAGTCACCCTGACAAGGAGGTTTGAGTATGCCTTGTCCTAACTGTGGAGGGGCTTTGAGAATGGTCAATCCGAGTGTTTCATCATCAAAGGATAGAGAATATAATTATGATTCAGCAGTATGTGTTGGTAAGGTCAAGAAACAAGGATATAGACGCATGAAGGTGCAAGACGGGGAGGAATACCCAGTTAGCAAGTATTGTATTGTGTATCATAAGGATGGGAAGCCCTGTGGTTGGAGTTTTGGTCACAGAAAGAGAATCGAAAGTCCATTGAAAATAAGCGAGGACATTTCCTTAACCGCCACCGGAGGTAGCACACCTACCCCATTAAAGAAAAGCCTCACATTATCAAATTACAGAGTTAGTTAATATCCGTATCGCATAACCATCATCTATGGGGCGAAGGAATTTGAAGGCTTTAACCGCTTATGACACGCTTTCAAATACCCCTCAACCGTCACGGATAACTGACCCGTTCAATAATTTATCACTTGAATGGTGGACAACGGGCAATGATTTTTTTACACCAATTGATAGTAGTTCTTTAGTGCCAGTTGATGTGGCGGCCGGATATTTGGGTGGTTTTTCTTTTTGGATTAAAATAACTGATGATGTGGTAAATTATGCAGGGTCAGGAGGCCAAGTAGGGATAATGTGCGTTAATGGTCACGCATCGGTATTAAATGCAAGACTCAATGTTAATCTAATTGATGTGGCGGGTGTGACACATGCTCAATTACAGGTATTGACTGGCACATTTCCAAGTATTACTCTATCATCTTTTACAACCATACCATCATTGTTATTGAATAGATGGCATAACATAACGGTCAAGTATGATGTGATTTCAGGTGTTGAAAAGGTAAGCATATGGCTTGATAATCAAAACCCGTCAAACGCATGGTTCGCACCTGCTGACACTTTATACTCATCGGGTTCTCACTATTGGATAGGTGTCACCGCACCATCAACCCTTAATCCTTCATTGGCTTCATATTTGGGATTTGCTAAACTTAATCATTTTGTTTTTTGTAGGAACGCAACCATTGACCCTGCCCTTTGGTTCAACAATGGCTTGCCATTTATACCAGACTCTCAAGTTATCGGTCTTGATGCAATACACACCGTAAGGTCGTCAGTTGGGGCTATTACAAATAATAGGATAGGGTGTATGTTGAGACTTGGGGGGAATCCTAACATCATAGATTTTGTAAGCGCACCAAATATATTTGCCAAAATATCAATTGATGAGATTTATGGAGGCACTTTACTCAATAATTTAAATCAATATACAAGAACGGTCAAACAAGCCTACACATGGGATGATACAACAGATGCAATACACGGACAGAGAGCATTTTCAGTGGCTACGCCCAATGGTATGTTTATGCGACCTGCTTATTTGGCAGGTTCAAATTTACAACCAAGCGTTGGTATCAAAACAACCGCAAACTCAATTATAGGTAATTTAGAAAAGCAAATAACATCATGGGCTGATAATGTGCCAATGATGATTAGTTATGTCAATGACTGGCCTAATGCCCCGTCTGTATTCGGTGGAGAAGGGTCTTTGTATCAAAAAGCACATAATAACACATATCCATCTAAGACGCTTGGAACTATCACGGTCAATAATTACAAGGCGGTAGCACCAACAAAACGATTTTTCAACCTATCTTTTGGTTAAATAGGCGATATAATTATATAGTAGTGGCCTAATCGCTAATCATGAACGGAACAAGACCAAGCCATAAAGCCCGAATTGCAGGGTTTCACGCATACATAAACACAATGACAACACCTTACGGCAACAGATGGCACGCTAAAACAAATGCCATTAACGCTATGATTTCATGCGGAACAAGTGCAACCAAAGCCAATAATTATGTTGTAGCAAACACATCAATGTGGAATGGGCATGTTGCAGTTGCACTAAGAAATATGTCATGGGGATATTAAATAGGCGGTATCTTTATATAGGACAGTCCTAATGGCTAACCATGAGCAGAACAACCCCGACCCAAAGCCAATTGATAGAAAAGTCCAGTAAAACATTAACTGAAAAAGAAAAGATAGCAAGATTGATTCTTGCACATCAAATGTGGGCTGAAAATTTTTCATGTAGCGTCGGAGCGGCCGGATGGAAGTCAGAAGATAATCCACATGGCGAGTGTCCAATTAAAGGGGCATCATTGAGTAAAGAGTTATACACATTGATAGGAGAATACGAAGCAAAGTTTGGTGCATGGAGTGAAGAACTTTTGACTAAGGCTTTTACGAAACTTGACCAACAAAAAGAGTTTGTTGCTATGGTTAGAGAAGGTTTAGAGCCATAAATAACTGTTATATAGGTGGCTGAATTAGTCGCCAATATGACAGATGCTATACCATCAATGAGGGTTTTGTTAGCAACAGAATCACCTTTATTAACAACCTCTCCGGCTTTACAAACAAGAAGGTTAGCCCGCCATCTATGCTCTAAAGGTTATGAAGTTTTCATAATGGCCTTTAATCATCAAGGAGAGGACTTCTTTCACCCCGAAGGGTGGATAATGACCGCAGGTGGCTCTAACTTCGGTGCAACGCCGTTAAACGGGGTAAAAGGGGTTAATGTCATTGATAGGGAATTGAATAGGATTCAACCAGATGTTGTTTATACTGATTTGCCGATTTGGGCTTTGACACCGTTGGTTCAATCATGCAACCAGTTCAAACTACCATTAGTTTCTTACATATCACATAGAGGACTTCCAATATCAAGAAAATGGGTTGAACTACTATCTATGATACATACACCAGTTTTTCAAACTAAGTCGGCTTACACAGGTTTTATGGATTTGGTATGGAAGTATAACTCCAAAGGAACGGGGGTCATACAGGAAGAAAGAACACCATTTTTAGATAGATTCGCTATTGAGGGTGAATCAGTTCAGGTAATTCCATTTACACCCGATACACGCTTTGGTAAAATGAAGAAAACTGACATACAGGAAGTCAAAGATGCAATGGGATTACCAGATTGGAAATTTACTTTCTTGAGCATTGGAAGAAATTTGAATCACAGACAATACCCACGATTATTAGAAGCGTTTAGAAAATTGGTCTATGAAGAAGGAGGAAAAGAATACGGACTCATAATTCATTCGGGCAACCCACAAGACACCGATGGTAGGGGATTTAACCTCATATCATTGGTTGAGCAAATGGGATTATCAAGAAATGTCGCTTTTTCTGACCAATCGTGCAACATGATGGAAGGGTTATCGGTTATTGATGTTAATAAGTTATACAATATCGCTGATGCTTTTGTCACCGCCAGTAGTGCTTTTAGTAAAGAAAATGTATTATTAGAAGCATTGGCATGTGGTCTTCCAGTTATTGCACCAAATGCCAACATATCAACCAAGCATGAAGAAATAAGATTAGTTCCACTTGCTACACAGGTTTTAGGAAGAGATGAGATTCTTTACGGCATGGTTGATGAATACTCATTGAAAGATACTATGTTAAATGTTGCCGAGACAAGTAAGAAACATAAAGGAACAAAAACGAAAGGTGATGAGATGTGTGAAAGTTTAGAAGAAGCATTGGTGACGGCATCAACCAAACCTCATCCCAATGGTAATAATGCGGGGATTCAACAATGACGAGAAAAAGATTCAAACCAAAGGGTGAAAAGAAGCCCAAGAAAGTTAAACAAGACCGTTCTCACTACGCTAAGTTAGACCATGAGTATGACCCTTTGACAGGAGAACTAAAGGAAGATGAAATGGATTTATCAGGAAAAGTTTGTATTCATAGGTGTGAATACCACGATGAGCCTTGTTGTGTCGTTATGGAATACAAAGATGAGAGGGTTCAAAATATGGTCAAACGCTTACAATCTATAAGAGGAATACCGCCACATAACGAAGATTCAATTCATTATTGTGAATTGTGTCAAAAAGCATTGAGGGAAAATGGAAATCCTTCAACATATTATAGAAAAGCCGATACTGGAATTATCTATCAAGATAAACCAAGAAGGAAATCATATAAATTATGGCGAAAAAACAAAGAAAAAGAAATGACCGAATAGGTTTAGAACCACTAATGGCTACCGATGAACAATGGCCGTGACAAATGTTGATTTAACACCGCCAGTCGGAACACGGTCAGGTCTTCCCTTAACATTTGTTTGGGCTGATGATGACTCGCTTACAAATGACGGTTATCCCAGTGCAAGCAAAACTGGCAACCCTATGAAAGAGAATAACGAACAATGGAAGCCTGACCATTTAGCAAATGCCGTTGATAAACCAAAAGCCGTGACAAGATGGGGAAATCAAACTCCCACTACAATTGATGGTTATGCACTATCATATTCATGGATAGGGATTGATGGTTCAGCAAGTGAAATAAACACATGGGCTTTGGGTCAAACAGTCAATACAAGTTCTCCAATGTTGAATTTTGGAACAGGTGATTTGGAATATGCTCAAATGATGCTACACACGGTCAATGGTAGGTTTGCCTTACATAGAACTCAACCAATTGGAACTGTTCTTACTAATACAAAGGCGGGGCGATACAACACAGACAAAGGCGACCAATATACAACAGGTCTTGGTGGTAGGGGGCGACCTGCTAATCACACTTGGCATAGATTCAGCACGATTACAAATAACGAACAAGTGTTGCAGGGTGGGAATGATACGATATTGCCCGCACATGATGTATATGCAGGGCGATATACTGCTTCACAAGATGGTCCACTTCATGTTGGTTCAGGAGTGGTTCATAAAACTAAAATGTGCCTACCAAGCAATGGTATGGGGGCTACATATGGTGATAATCATAATATGAAATACGCCATATCTTTGAACTCTGCACCAGTGATAAATGCTTCTGATTTTTTAGGAACTCCAATGTTAGGTGCAAGAGATGATTCATTCACAATGAGCCAACATTGGTCACTGAACTTACAATCCTATCAACCTATTAGGCAACATACCGATGCTACGCTTGTTCCTTACAAAACAATATCACAACCTGACGGGCTTGGTGGAAACGCCGTTCATTCGGCTGACCCAATTCCCGATATGCCTTTTAACGAAACAATACAATACATTGGAACTAATGATTTTGTTAGTTCAAATGGAAATCCAGTATTAAGTTCAAGTGAAAGAAGGTGGCGACCTCTCGGAAGACCAGATTTGGGAAATATCGGACTTACTGATGCGTGCGGATTAGTGGGTTATGAAGGAATTTTTACTGCTACTGCTTTTATGTCGGTGTCGGAAGATGGCAACCCTGACAATGTAAATAATACATGGTCGGGGGTTGATGAAGGCACATTTGCAGGTATTAACATACAAGTTCACAGTGGCTTGGCTATTAGAAGAAATGGACTTGCATATCATAATCGAACTGATGCTGACCGCATTTATCGCTATGGAACTGACGGAGAATATATTCAGCCAATAAGTGAGGTAATGATGACAACAGGCAACAGAGATGTTCTTCAAAGTGCAACACATTACAACATGGAAGATGCAAGAAATGACAATGCAAGCAAATTTAGAATTGGAAGATGCACTCGACACATATCAGGTTCAACCGTTCCATTTTTGGGTGATGACATACTTATTCCTACAAATACGGGTGAAGATACAGTATTGCCCGTTGGCTATATTTTAGGAGATAATAATTCTTTAAGTGGTGGAAATTATCAAAAAACAACAAGTGCAAGTCAGGATTTTATGAAAAATATGATACCGACTAAAATACAAGTGATACCGGCTATGGTAAATCATAAGCAGGTTGATGTTGAGGCAGGTGGTAGTCATCCATCCACTACTACTTTTAAATTCAACAAACCAAATGTGGATTACCATGTGTTAGTCAGCCTAACCCCAAGAGCAAGATTGTCTATTGAAGGTCATAACAATAACGAAAGAATAGGAACACCAACCCAAAGAAATAATCCAGAGGCACGAATTAATGTTGATTTGAATTTGAAAGATGAAGGTTGTTATCTTTACCATGCAATTTTTAGAATTAATCCAGACTTAGAAAGAATATATGTGGATGCTACCGAATCAGCAAAACTTTGTTCTCCACTTGATGTTGAATGTCCTAAAAGTGTTATGCCGAGAAATTGGAATTTAATTCAATTAACACCGTTCAAGCCATTGGCTTCATCCGGCTTTGCTGAAATACCTTTGTTATCGGGGGCAATAGAGGCAGGTGGCTTTTACCAACAAGGAGGAATTAGCCACCATTGGTCGGCTGATGTTTTCAATGATGAGTTATTTGTCGCCACTGATGTTATAGAAATGGCTCATTTAAACCCGACAGTTTGGGGAATAGGACAAATGAAAGAAAGTTCCGTTAATAAAATAGAATCTCTTGAAGTTCCAGATGGACCAGAAATGTTAATTTTCAAATACACTCCTTCACTTGACCCGTTCTATACCAATAAAGAACATGACACTATTTTAGATAAATGGTATTTAGAAAAATTATTTGGTGCTGATTCAGTAAAAGGACTTCACTCTAACACAAATTATCCTATTACACAAACAGAGAGCATGAGGAATAAAGGCACTGATTGTTGGTCAGTTCATGATTGGGTATTTCCACAGATTGAAGCCATGCGCTATCTTGGAGTCGAGTTGAAAACTTTCATGATGCACCCACGACACTCATTAAATGATGCTGAAAGCCCAATGCTTCACCCGACCTTCCATGTAGGTGATTTTCAAATAATGGAAGATGGAAGGATGAAGATATTGGCTATTCATCGTGATTACATAACAGAGAAGACCGAATATCCTTCTCCAATAATTGGCTATCCACCACAACCTGATATAGCCCAACAGGGGCGTTGTCCGGCGGGTTATTATTATCATAATGGACAATGTAAACCGATAATAGGAACAAACCCTGCTATTCCCGCCGATACCTTAACAACCCATTTTGACCCGATTCTTGGACTTGAAGACACAAGCAAAGGACCGCCACTTCCAATTTTAGATAGTGGATTACAATACTTGGGTGGATATGATAACTTCGGACCAGTTCCAACATGGACTTCTATGCTTGGTGGAACATCGGCTCGCAGTTTGGTGTTATTATTTAATAACAAAAAAGCAAGAGAAATTAAGGGTAGTAAAACATTTACTTTCACAAATGACCCCGAAGAACTAACAGAAACAACAACAACCTTAACATGGTCGCCTACACTTAGATATGAACTTGATTCAAAACCTGCCGTTTTTGACGCTACCAAAGAGAAAAGTTTGGTTTATCAAAATTGGAATAAAGATGTTGGTTGGTGGTCGGGTTCTCAATTATCATATTGGTTTCAAGAGAGCGGTCAAAAAGCAATACCAATTACTTACGGTTCTTATCCAGAGTGTCGAATGGCTTTTCCTAATTTTGCCAAATCAATACCACATTTACAATTAGAAGATTTTATGCTTTGGCGTGAAGATGATACATTGATACCTGCACTAATGACGAACTTATTCTCAAATAAACCCATACCGGCTGATTTTATGGCGTATGTTGATGCTAAATTAACAAGACCATTTAGTGGCTATCCACTCTATCAACCGACTATTAATTTTTCAATGATGAATCCGGCTAATGGAGAAACATACCAAACATGGGATATATCCAGTCAGTGGGAAAATTTACTTTTGAATTGGCATCATTTATTCCAAACACATTACAACACAACCACGATAGGGTTTGCTGATTATGGGGGAGCGGCAAACCCATATCAAGAACTCGGATGGGCGGGTTGGAGTTTTGCTACCGGATTATACGACCCTACACCATCGGATGGTTCACAGTTTTTCTCCGACCAACCCGCTTCAATTGGTATAACTCCGCCAGTGACAATAACACAGACTTTGGGGTTATGGAATAATTTTGTTGCCGATACTATAACAGACTCATTGAGTGGTAATATAAATCAATATCAAGGAGGCATGTGCGTTGTATCACATCATGGACCGCTTCATTATGGTATGATAAGTAAAGACCATCCTTACAAAATTGATAGATTATGGAAGCAAGTTAATGCAGGTGTCGGTTATGACATGCCATTGGAATTACTAATACCAGAGAAAGTAAATGTAAGGGCAAGAGCAAAGGCAAAAAATAGTTTAGACCTTGAACTGCATTTACCTTTACATAGATATAATTTAGAAAATAACCCGATGATTGGAAAAATAAAACAAATGGGCTTGAGTGGAACAAGCGTCATGTCACCATACATAGCACAACCATATCTTAGAACCAACCTTTGGAACATTGATACTTCTATGTCTCAAGGTGAAATAGAATACCATAGACTAAACGCTCAACAAAGAATAGTAGGAAAACCGATTGCCAGTGGTGGAGCGAACCTTCTTGCACCCACATTTTCAGAATTTTGGAAGGACCATCCAACAGAGAATTTTCATGCAGGTGCAATACCGATTAACACAGGAAATGATTATGATGCATTGCATGTTGCTAATGAGAAATACTCTCCGGCATTAATCGCTCAAGTGGATAGGATGAGCAAACATGATTACATTGCTACTGCTGAACAATTACAATCAACGGTTGATGTTCACCTATCTAACTCAATAAGGCCAGTTTGGGATAGTGGAGGAATTGTAAGTGCAAGGGGAAGTGGATTTGACGACACAACAATGCAACCTTATACACCAAAACAAAGGGCTTCTCAAGATGGAGGTCCGTCTGTCGGGGCGATTAATTCTCTTACTTCATCCGGTCTTACAGGTTTAGGAATGGGTCAGCGTATTTTGAGAACACCAGACGGAACACTTCACACTTTTAGTTTAGACCGTAGCGGATTAACAGGGTCGGACAATATACCAGTATGGACTCATTATTCCAAACCGGCTCATTCGGATTTATTTTGGAATAGGAAGGCAGTTAAAACTAATAATCAAGTCCACGATGGAAAAGATGAAGTCGGACCACATTTGAAGATAATAGCAGGGGCTACACCAACGGATTATAGCACTCAAGGTTCAGCATTTGTTTCTGATAGCAACGGAACAATACATGCGATTGTTGAAGTGAAACTACCATCCGGTCAGCATGTTTTGTATTACACTTATGCGTCAAAAACTTTAATCACAACCCAACCGGAGTTAGTGTATTCTTGGGATTGGTCGGTTCATACGCCAGTTTTGGTCGGTGGTTCTAACGATTGGGATTTAAGAGAACCAAGTTTAGTTTGTGACTCCAAAGACAGGTTGCACTTGGCATGTGTAGTGGTTGAAAGAAATAATGATGTTGCTATACCCGCCGGAACTCATATTTTATACACCTTAAAATTGAATACGGAGACATTATGGCCTACATTGGCGTCAGGAACGGGTTATGTTCACAATAGTAGTAGTTTTACGGTTTCAAGCACTTGGCAAATTGTATCTAACAGGCCAAGTGGTGATACAGTCACAAATACGCTTCTCATGAAGAAGGGGCATCATACATATGATAACTCTAAACCGAAGGTGTGTTTACAGGGTGATGATACACCAGTGGTATTCTTTAAAGGTGTTAGTTATAATTATGGAACTGGGTTTAACTTCGCCACCGCATGGCCACAATTTGTTAGCGATTCAGTATATGCAAATCTTGGAAAAGTGGTTAAGGGTCTAACACCATCGGGGCGATTCACATTTGATGTAGCAAATCAAACACTAATTATTGGAGCAAACATGGGATATGATGCGGTTTCATTTTATGACGCAGTAATTGACAGTGATGATATAGCATATGTTTCATCAATAATAGAAAATAACAGTGGTGATTCATTCATCACATCTTGGAGAACTAAGGAAGATTGGTCTTTAAATTATGTAGCAGGGTCGGGAATACAATTTATGGCACTGTTTAATTCGGTCAATGACTACAAGTATAACTATAAACACATGACTTCAACAATATCGGATAAAAACGAACTGCATATTGTTCTTGGTTTTACTATTCCAAATATCATGATTGGCGACCCAATCTTTGCTACTTCCGCTCATAGGGCGGGTGGCGCACCGCCTTATCAATGGGCTGGAACACCCACCAGAGCGCAATTAGAAGGTTATGAGCAACAAACACTTTCATGGCCGGATGGAGGGGCGAATAAAAATACAATGTATTCGGAGAAAAGAAGCCATTTTATGGAGGTATTCATACCATCGGGTGAAATATCTCAAACCTCTCCTATCGTAGCAAGAGATGTGAATGTCCGTTGGTTGTCTGTTCCATCAATGGTTAGTGCCGATGGTCAAAATTACTCTCCGGCTTCATCGGCTCAAACAGGTTCGGGGCATGAGGACTTCACACACACCGCACCACAGTTGCGTTATCAAAGGCATCATGGCCATAATGCGGGCGAAATAGATTTACGATGGACTACGAATGAGTTATCATGGTATTCAACACATCACTTTGGAAATAAGTTATATTATCCTTTCACCGGAGGCGGAACTATGTCAATTGGTGAGAATACCAACACAGGTGAGGGAATTGCAGGTTGGCCGTGATAGGGCTATCGTGGTCAATAACCTCCAAAAGAAACAAAGGTATCAAATCAAAACCTTCGACAGTTTATAAAGAATTGAATATATTAACAATATCTTTATATAGTAGTGGCTGATAGGACTATTTGTGTCGGGCGACCAACCTGACGCCGAAGAAGATAGAGTTCCCCGTAGGTAGGAGAAATCCCTACTTGGCCGCAAGGCGGGTTGCCAGACGCACCGGCGTGGTGTTGTTGGAGTGAAGAGAACTATGGCGTAGGTGAAATGGTTGGTAGCCAATTCCCTCACTCGGCGCATGGCAGTTAGTAAGCCCATGTTGTCGGAAGCCCGACTTGTTAAAGGATAGCACCGAAGGGTGGCAGGGTCGGATGATTGCGCCTATCAGTATTAAACCCCGCAGGGTGAACCCGACTGAAACTTAGGTAAGTCACCCTGCACCTTTCAATATAAGATACCTTTATATAGGTGTGACCCCTACGATTAAACAGAGGGGAATAAAAATGAACCAAGACGATGTTGATGTAAGATATGAATACGACGAATATGTAGGACACAAGCAAGACCACTTAAATTGGATTATCAATACTACTGCGGAAGATGTAGCAACAGAGGATGCGGATAGAGAATTAAGAGAGGTTCTTTACCTTCAATCCGATATTGAAAATGCAAATATAACTACTGAAACTGGAAGAAAAATAAGCACCCATAGAGTCGTAGCAAGACTATGCTACAAACTAACAAATTAAATAGGTGGGTATTTTAGTATAGATTATGTCGGTAGTCCGTATCAATATACCAAGCAAGGCAAAACTGCCTGATAAATGGGATGAGATACAACCTGACTTCCCCATGCCCTCTCCAAGAAAATATCAAAACGAAGCCCTCTCCGTAATGTATTGGGCTTTACAAAACGACGATTTTGATAACATTGTTCTTCAAGCCCCTACGGGCATTGGCAAATCAGCCATAGCCATGACAATACAGAATCAGTTTCAATCAGCATATCTAATGACTCCTTCACTTGGTCTAATAGACCAATACAAAGCCGACTACGGGCATAAACTGGAAGAAGTTAGAGGAAGAGATAATTTCCCTTGTTGGGTGCGAACAGGAACGGCTAAATCAGCCCCTTGTTGGACTAAAGCGGGTTCATGTCGCCATGCAAAGCGTGATGTGGAAGAACCATGCCCTTACTACGAACAAAGGTGGGCGGCAGAGGATGCACGCCTGACTCTTAGCAACCCTGCGTATATGTTTAGAGCAGTAAAAGGAAGAACAAAATTCGACCAACGGGATTTTGCTATTATTGATGAAGCGCATGATATGGAGAGTTTCATGAATGATTTACTGGAAGTTCGATTATCGGAGAAAGAGTGGCATAGGATATTTGGTGCAAATGAAAAATTTCCTTCACATTTCACTCCCCAAGACTGGAAGGTTGAGATAACTGATAGAATTAAAGTGGCACGAAAAGTATTGAGTGGAGCGGAAGATGAATTGGGCTTATCAGTAAATGAGAAAGAGGTCGAAAAGATAAGGGATGCAGTTTCTAAAATTGAAACTGCCTTTGATATTTTATTGAAACCAAACAATGTGCATATTTCATTCGATAACTCAAAGTATGGAACTTATCTTTGTTTAAAACCAATTAGGGTTAGAGATTATGCGTCAGAGATTTTAGAAATGGTGGCGAGAAAAAGGATATTTTTATCGGCAACAATACTTGATATTGACACTTTCTTACATGGTTTGGGTTTAGATTCTCAAAAAACTCTGTATATCAATATCACAAAGTCTCCATTTCCACCAGAAAATTTCAATGTGTATTATGCCCCATGTGGTTCAATGTCATGGGCTAAGAGAAAACACACTTTACCAAGACAGGTGAATGCAATAGATGCTATCATGAATAAATTTCCTCATAAGAGGGGTGTTATTCTTCCCCATAGCCATGCGATAAGAAAGGAGTTAGTCAAGGGATTGACAGAGCGAGGTCATGGTGATAGGATTATAACACATGATGGAAATGCGAGAGCAAGAGAATCAGCGTTAGAAGAATTTTTTACTAACGACAAAGATGATTTAGTTCTAATATCAACCTATGTGTCTCAAGGCTTTGACTTCAAAGGAAAACTGGCGGAGTGGCTTGTAATATGTAAAGTTCCATACCTGCCTACCAATGATGCAGTTATTGCCGAGAGGATGATGCAAGATGAACTGTCGTGGAGAAAACAACATGAAGATACTCCGTCATGTCCGTATCAGCCTCCGAGTAAGTATAGTGGTGATTTATGCGGTGCAGGTTTTACTTGTGATGCCCCTTGTCAAAAGTGGTATCAATTACAGACCGCTCTATCCATTGTTCAAGGCGCAGGGCGAGTAGTTAGGACTCCTGATGATGTAGGGGATTTATTTATCTTAGACGGTGGGTGGCAACGCTTTGCTCGCAATAATGGACAGATATTACCATCTTGGTTTAGAGGCAATATACAAGAATGCCCAAATTGGCTAAAACGCCAAATAAAATAGGGAAGATGTTATATAGGTGAGCCACTAACGGACATACATGACCAACCCAATGAAGTTCAAAATGCCAAAGAAAAATGACCCAATGCCGTATATCAGCAGGGCTATGTTTATGATGGCACTTGTTGATTGTAGCATACCTGACGAACATAGCGCAGTTGAATTAGCAAAAGCAAATCACCGACAGATGCCAATTGTAGTAATAGGAGGCATTTGTAATGTCGAATGAACCCGTATTAAAAATTAGAATAGAAACAGAGGAATACATTTACGAAGAGTTTGAAGAGGCTTCATTATGAATGATTCAATACAAAAGATAGCGATAGATGCAATAACAATCATACAACATTTAGGTCAAGATGAATTGGCTTCTATGTTGTTAGATAGATACGAAAGGGCGATAAAATGATAATATACACCAATGCGAATCCAGTTCTTTCAGCACAGGATTTATGCGACAGTGATATTTTAACTAAAACAGAGTTTGCATTTCATATACTACTAACGGTTTTGAAAGATGCAGGTTGTCCTGAACATAGACTCCCAAACACTCGCCCAAAGCATTATCGTCTAAATACTATATCTTTTAATTGGGCTAAAAGAACAAGGAATAATTTTATTTGGACTTTAGAATGGGGATTGGCACTATGCCGAGAGTTTAAACTTAGATTTGGTAAATCTCATCCTCTTGAGCCACATTACATAGAGATAGATGCAAATAGTTTAAGGCGATATGTAAAAAGAGGTAAATTATCAGTTCCGCCAAAAGATTTTAACGAAGAATTTTTGACTCAAGAAATGAAGAAAGATATGGTCGGTTGGAGTGGTGAAGAGGCCAATAGACGATATTACATGTTAATCGAACCCCACTTTGTTATGAAGTGGAATTGTGGTCGGGAGAAACCTGATTGGTGGACTGTATGAAATGCCCTAAGTGCAAAGGTTCTGTTAGAGGTAATTCCTTTGGTGATAAAGTCCAATTGATATGCCGGAAGTGCCACGCTAAATGGAATACAGACATGAAATGGTTCACTAAAAAGTGAATATATACGACACCTTTATATAGGAGTGACCCATAGGATGAAACATGGACAAAGAAGCAAGAGATGCCGAAGAATGGTTCACCATTGGGTGCGACGCAGTTAAGAAAGAGATTGAAGAATTTAGACCAGATAGAAAACAAGGTGCGGTTAGCAAATTGTTTATAGGCGACAAGGTTTACGCATGGAATGCAGAGAAAGGGAAAATTATGTATTGTTTAACAGGTGTAAGAAATGAAGGTAAATCTTTCACCACACCCACTGACACTTCAACCACAGGTAAAAGGGGAGAAGGTAAAACATTTATCCCTAAAATGGTTAATAACGATAACCAATAAGCATACAATATGTCCGATGCTATTGAGCGGTATAATAGGATTGTTAGGAAGCCGGAAGATGGTTTTGCTTACATACTACCACCAAGCGATATGCAAACTGATATTGACGAAATAGCCCAAGACCACAGAATACCAAAAACTGCTATTGCCAGATGGGTTTCAAGAACCTACGCTGAAACAGTTAAACAAGGTATCATTGAGCATTCATCTCCGATAGCCTCTTCTCCAAGTGAGAAAGAACTAATGGAGAGGCCAATGCATTTTCCAGATGACTTCGGTTTGGCCTTGATACCTTTTCCATCCGACATAGGCGGTAGTTATGTCCAAGACAAGATAGAAACTGTTTGTTATACAAGTTTGGCCGTGCCAAGACCTTTTGACCCACAGATATTCAAAAATACTGCATCCAATCCAACAACCCCGCTCGGCAATGGAACGGTCACGGGTTTTGGTTTTAACTATTATACTTCATCACCATTAGATGACAGTTATGACCTAACAACAAGGAGGGGTGGAGGTTCAAGGGGTGGGTTTGCATTTACTACAACCCCCTTTTCAAATAACGAACCATCGAGTATTCAAGACGGAGCATTAGAGTTCGATTTAGGAGATTTAGGTTTCACAAATGGCGGTTGGAATCCAGAGGGGTTAAAATATCAATTTAGGCCAAAGTCAATGAGACTTGGTGGATTAAGAAATGGATGGAGACATAGGGTATTTTTTGCACGGTCAAGACAAGTAATGTATCGCAATATCTATGGTGACATATCGGAAGATGAAGCAACCCCGTCATGTCCACTTATTGTTGTCAATGGTTTGGGGATATTGAAAGGAATAACAGGAATCTCTATGTCCGAGCAAATGAATGCACCACGAAACATGACCATCTCTGTTTCAAGTATCGGGGGGAGAAGAGAAGGGATTGTGAACATTGGTGATACAATACAATGTTATCTTGCACCCCATAGTTGGAGTTCTCCACCTTTAATTTTCACAGGATATGTATCAGATTTGTTAGAAAGTGGAAATCAAATAACTATCACATGCTTAGACACTCTCGGCTACCTATCGAATGAAATAGTTCAAGCAACCAAATTAACTACAACAATTGACGGAGCAGGGGTTCTGAAAAATTTAATATCCATGACTTCAACCCCAATTCCCATAGATACAATACTTGTTCAATCAAATGTTATTGTTTCTAATTCACTTAAATTAGAGAATAAATCAATTTTAAGTGCTTGTCAAACGGTTTTGAATTTTATGAATGCCGCTCCTAAAATTCACACAGTCAAGGCTGAAAATAATGGGTATGTTAATATCAAAATACTTCAAGATTTGACAGACCCGAATCTTCAACCATTAAAAGGCGGTAGTTTACCAAGAACTGCCGTTCCTTTGGACTTTTACCCGACCAATGTTCAACAAGACAAAGGGGATTTGGACTTCTTCAATGTAGTTATTGTAATCAATGAAGAAGCCGGAATAAATTATACATATCCACCATTGAATAGTGCCATTTACCCTTCAAGACCAGTTCAAAGGATATTCAAAGAAAAGTCAGTTCAAACTGATATTCAAGCAAGTAAATATGCAAAATTGATGTTAAATAACATTGGAAGAACAAAAGTTAGGTATCAAATTGATGGTATTCCTTCGACATTTGACATTAGAGTCGGTGATGCTATGGAATTTGCTACAACAGGCGTGTCAGGAGTTCATAGAATAATGGGTGTCACATGGTCTTACACTGTTGGAAGCCCACCATCTATGACTTTGACAGTAGGAAGAGAGTCAGCCGATTTGACAAGAACTTTACAAATGGCATTGGATTTATCTAACTAATAGGCGACACCTTTATATAGGGGCGACTGATAGGGTAGTTTGTAGGGGAGTCAAACCCCCCACCGAAGAACACTCGGACTGGTATAAGTTTGGGTGGCCGTGCAAGACTTGAAAGCCATACTGACCTAACGGGTGATGCCGAGCAGGGCGGGATATGACATAGCATGGGTAGGTAAGCAAACGAAGGGTTGGCCGCCAATTGAATTTGCTTGACCAAGAATGGCGCAGTTGTTGCATCACTAAACTGGCTTGCAGACTGACCTACCTTAACGGCCTTCGCCCCGTAGGGGGGCATACCCGATTAGGCAATTTGCCCCCTTACACTTTTTCAATTAATGATTACAATTAATTGGTGTTTTTGTCGCCAAGTGTTTTTCTTGCATATAGTTTTGAAAGACCTTAACGGTTCAAACCCTGCAATTGTCTGATTCTTTAACCCCCTTTAGGGGGTTATCCTAATTATTCATACTACAACACATACTAACACACACACATAACAGATAACATATATGTATAAACTAAAGAGAGTGGTTTGAAGGATTAATTCATAATGGTGGGTATTCACCTTGACAGATATGGCGACTGACCTTGAAGTAAAACAATCCCCCGAATCTTCAACCGTATTTGAGTTTGAATCGGGCGACATAAGCATATCTTTGACCTTCCTTACATCAACAAAGGGTAGGATGGAGTTTGCGGTTGAGATAGACGAAAAGCCTCAAGGCAAGGTAAATGTCCTATCCCAACACTCAATCGCCCGACTTGCTAAAAGTGCAGGTATTGTTGATTCTAAAGATTTTACAGATGACTTCCTACAAGCCGGAACTATACTTCGGGATGGAAAATATACACCTGCCCCGATGAAAGATAAAATTCAAGTTGAGACTGAAACCTTTGAAGGCGAAGAAAGCACTTATGGGGCTATTGAAGAGAATACCATTAACAAATTTTTAGGTGAACAACATTTGTTGGATAAGGTAAATTCAATTCTCCACGAATCAAGAGAAACACCGTTTGTTGGTGATGATGCAAACCTGATGCTAACCTTCCTTGTTTTCTTGTCTTGTAAGACCGACAATCCACTTAATCTTGAAATGATAGGACAGTCGGCCAGTGGGAAAACATACATGACCCTGACGGCGAGAAACGGTTTTCCTAAGAGCATGATAATGGTTTTAGCGGGTGCATCGAAAGAGGCATTGAAATACGACTACGATGAGATTGATGAAGAAGGAAATTTTATTGTCAATGTTGATGGGCGTTGTATTGTTGTCTTGGAAAAGGATGAATCATACGCTTTTATCAAAAAAATGAAACCGATTATGAGCGGTGACGATGATGAGTTAGTTTGGAAAACTCCGATTAAGAATGAGTTATCGGGCGAAATAGAAACAAAAGACTTCATCATAAGAGGAAGGCCGTCATTTATCACCCTGACTACAAGAAATCCAAGCGAGGCTGAACAGATAACCCGTCAATTGATTATGACCCCCGATACCACGATTGAGAAGGTTGATAGTGTTGTCAAAAATGCGTTAATGCAAAAAGCAAGACCGGAGAAATTTACTATTCATCCAGATTTGAAACTGCTACAAGCGTCTATGCTCGGACTAACTCAATACAAAGTTAGGAACATATTCGCCCCTCTAATGGCTGACTTCTTCCCTGCAAGAAATGCTCAACACCAAAGGGATATAGGAAAAGTATTGTCAATAATAGATGCGGTTAGTTTATTGCACCAAAAACAACGACCAGTTCAAAAAACTGACGATGGACAAGAATTTTTGCTATCCTCAATTGAAGATAATGTAATTGGGCTACTACTTTGTGACCTTGTTCTAAGAGCGAGTTTATCGGGAGTTCCTGATGGAACATGGACCGTATTTCAACAAATGAATGCCATGCAAGAAGCAAGACGGTCTTTGACGGAGGACAACATACTACAATGGTTGAGTATTCACGCTTTTAGCACTACTAAGAATGCCTTGAAGGAAAAGCACCTGCCAACCTTAGAAGATGCAGGGTTGGTTGAAGTTAGTCGCAGAGGCGGTGGCAGAGGCGGTGGAAGAAAGACATACAAAATAGTCAAAGCCAAAGCAGGTTTGATGGATGATTATGCACTTGCACCATTATTTGTTGAAGCGGCGAGAAACAAACTTCCAGATATAATAGAAGAATACGATGACATATTACAACAGGCAGTAAAAGCCAGTATTATTCATCCAATAAAGGGGTCGGATAAACATAACCTAAAGTCAATTGGTTGTATATCTAAAGAACAATCGAGTATTTGGAGGTCACTATTTTTACCAACCTATCTTAGACCACAAGGTAAAAACTCCTTGATAGATGAAGTAATAGGAAATTCAAAACACAAAAAGAATTTATTTTCAGGTTCAGCATGGTTTAGTGGTGAAAACATAGCCACAGACAAATTAAGCAAGCGCAGAGAAGTTATCGAGAACATCAAAACCAGTTCAAAGGAGATAGCACCCGAAGATGACGAACTATGGGAAGCCATGCTAAATGCTCAAATAGAGTCTTTAGATGACAATACGGGTGAAAATTGAGTATTCCTTCATATAGGTGGGGAGTAAAGGACAGAATACGAAGTGATATTATGGCGAAAAAAGCGACACTACCAAAAAGCGTAAAACAGAGACTACAACCTTTCATAGACAAAGGGGTTCAAAATGGCATATTTGCCGATGAACAACCCGTTGCTCTAATGTTCAAGAAAAAGGCACAGGAACTAAAAGAATCAATTGCCGATTTAGGCGGAATTAAAACTGCAAGCGCACAGAGATTTGTAGCGAACTGTATTATGTCCGACTTATCATCAATGCTAAGACAGAAATCCTATGTGGCTCACATGGATATTTGGACTTGTGAATCCAGAATACTAAGAAATGGCCGTGCTATGGCTAATGTATTTGGCTCTGTTGTAATTGAAGATGGAGATTCAACCATGTCACCTGCTCTATTCAAGATGGGTCTATGGGATGAAGATGCTTCATTGGCTGACGACATGGTTCAAGGTGGAACATACAGTGCGCCAGTTTCATGTCGAAACCTTGACCTTGATATTCTTGACCTACGCCCCTTATCAGGCATGACAGTATTTGTTGAAGAGGAATTTAAGGGTCATGGAGACAAGGTTCAATTGCTCCGAGATACATACGACATTACTCCAATTGCTGAATTAGAGAATGATATTTCCAGAAATAGAAATGACTACCGTTTGGTTGAGGCTACTGTTTCTTATTCGGGGGTTCAACAATCTAAAACAGGTAATACATTTGGTAAAATGTTGTTGAAAGACGAATCAACAATGACCATTGAAGCGATAGAGTCAGGTGAAAACCTATTACTCAACGCTCTTTGTTCAGCCACTACTGCTAATTCATTTGGTAAATACTCCGAAGTATTGGCTTTAGTCACAACCTCAATGTCCGAGCAATACGGCCTATCGGCTACGATAGAAAGTGCGGTTGGAATTATTACAATTGCTCCACCAAAGCCTGAAACACCAAGCACAGGTGATGATTCGGGCGACGATGCTTCTTCATACTTTAACAATGACACTGTTGAAACTATTGACCTTGATGACGACGATGACGACAAATCGAAAGAGGAAGTCAAGGAAGAAGTCAAGGAAGAAGTCAAGGAAGAAGTGGTTGAAGAAAAACCTACTCCTACTCAATCGGAGTCAAAGAAGGAAGGGAAAACTCCAGAGGCGAAAGCCGAAGGCGAATGGACTTCCGGTGATGACGACGAATGGGATGACGACTGGGATTGATGGCCAGTCATCGGGCGTTGGTAGTTGCCTTCATCAGGGCGGGTATTTTTTTGTTTCTTTTGCACCAAACTTCATTTTCCCTCCGAATTACCAACGGCCACCCCACCCCCTTTACATGGGGTGCAACCTCACTACTTACTTATCGGGGGATTTTGGGTTGTGTTGCCATACACGGAGGTTGCCCCCACCTATTATAGGCGATACCCTTATATAGGGGCATCGTATAGGACTAAACATGGCGACAAGAAGCATGAAAGGCGACCCTAACAGAACCCTGCAAGATTGGGAAATTTACGAATTGAATGAAGAGAAAGAAAGATGCTTGGCACATATCTTAGATATAGATTGTAAACTTTCTCCTGAAAACTTACATTGTGACGGTGAAAGACCCGCTCACATAGCAAGAAAAATTGGCCGTCAATTAGAAGCAATTAGAAAGGTTGAAATTACTAACTTTAGAATGATAACAAAGATGCTTGAAGGCAAAGCAAGAGAACCTACCTTCGATGAGATTTGGGATTAATGCCCCTTATATAGGTGGGTATAGACTCTCAATATATGGCACGAAGTAAAAAGAAGGCTGAAAACTATGCATCACTTATCGCATCATGTGATACAGGCGAAAGCATGATTAAGAATAGAACAAGACATATGAAGATACAAGGTTTCTCCGGTAGCGGGAAATCCACCTTTGCACTACAATTTTTTAGTGATAAATCTTCCTCACTTAAACCAGAAGAGGCTTTAATGTGTATTGTTGATTGTGACTTAGAAGGACAGGCTGATTTAATAGCAAGAGATGAAATTGTTCCACCTAATCTTAGAAGTCGCATATTGAGAAAAGTATGTCGAACTCCTGATGAAGTAAATGATATATCATTGGCTTTTATTGATTTGATGAGACAACATAAGGAAGAACACCCCGACGGTGTTAGAGTTATGGTGATGGAGAATGAAGGGGCATATTACTTGGCTTGTCGAGAACATTATTCAACATCGGTTCATGGTATGTCCGAGGGCGAGTTATTGCTATCAAGGCAACAAGAGGCTATGAGTCAAGGTAAAAAGACACTACCTGCTTATGCGGAAGGACAAATGCACGCTTACAAGGTTATCAACAAACTATTCTATTCGCCATACGAGCGGTTGAAGATAGCAGGTGAAATCTATGGCTACCATTTCTTATCAACGGTTCTTTTGAAAACCAAAACTGAAAACTATGGAACTCCTAACGAGAACCGTGTTGTTTTGGCCGCAGGGCGACCTGACATGACCGACCCGTTATTTGACTGGATAATTGAAATGACTCAACAACAACGCACTAAAGGAGGTTCATTGGAGTCGAGGCATTTTGCTTCGATTAAGAAATCCAGAGCGTGTAAACCGTTCCGTTTGGAGAATCCATCACAAGAACGCTTTTGGAAGGCAGTTGATAAGGCTACATTAATAACGGAGTAGTCTAAGGACTACATGATAACGGAGTAGTCAAAATGAAAGTGCCTTATATTTCAGCAAGCCGATTAAAAACTGCTCAAGAATGTTCTTTAAAGTATTGTTTTCATTATGAAACTCCTACTGCTGACGCACAGGCACTAAAGGATATTGGAAATCATAGGGATAGTTCACAAGCAGGTAGGATGGGTAATAATGTCCACGATGCTTTTGAAGAATGGCGAAGACCTGACGAGAACGGAGACACACCAAAGCCCAGTTTTGGTAGGTTGATGAAACTATACAATGAAATATCCGCCAAGCGAGAAGTTGATTTATCATTCTTTGAAGACGGCAAAAAAATGCTCAAGAGATGGTTTGACCGTCGAGGAAAACACCCTGTTAGAGTGCTTTATGTCGAGATGCAATTTGGGCAACATAATGCTCCATACATATTACAGAGAACAGGAACACCAGTTTTGGGGTTTGTTGATTTAGTCATCGAACACCCTGACGGAACAGTTGAATTAATTGACTACAAAACACAGAGATTAGACATAACTCAAGGTGAAGCCGACCATAGCATACAAGCGGCAATTTATCTATGTGTAGCAAGAGAAATGTGGCCGGATAGACCTTTGAAATTCACCTTTGATTTGATGAGACATGGAACGGTGACTACCGTTTGGTCGGATGAAAGACTTGAGACTTTCAAGGATTGGCTTCATGGTCAATATGAAAATATACTTTCAATAGATTCTTCCGATTGGACCAAAGTTCCGGCACAGATAGGCAAAGGTTGTCAATGGTGTAGTTATGCTGACTTATGCCCTAAAGCACAGGACTTGATGCAAAATGGAGCATGGGATATGCTGACACCGACATTAGGTGGCGACACCGATGATTTGTTGGATGAACTTGCTACAATAAAAGCAAGCAAAGCAATGCTTGAAAAGAGAAAGAAGGCTATTGACAATCATATCAAAACTGAAATTTTTGATTATCAAATGCCGGTGTCCGACTGTAAGTTAGATACCGATAAATGGTCGGTTGAATGGCGAGAACAAACGAGAAAGTCATATATCCCTGCCGAAGTGCAGAGGTTAGTGCCACCGGCAGTATTCGGAACTATGGTATCGTTATCTAATGCCGCAGTTGATAGAGTGTTGCCTATTCTTCCTGATGAAGTGGCCGACGCTATTAAGAGAACTCAAATACATAAACCCCAAAGAATGTTAATTGTTAAACCAAAGGAGTCAGGAGATGAAGAAAGACAAGAAAAAGACTGATTATGACACCGTTCCTTCTTCCAAGTATGGCACACGAAAGAAAGGCAGGTTAGGAAAATCTGATGGTCGAAATGTCAAGCGTCTTTGGAAATGTATGATAAAAGAAGGTGCAACCTTTCCCGATGGAACACCGATGACAACAGGTGAAATTCTTACACTACCCAAGCAACCATTTGAGATGAACAGGTTATCGAATCACTTAGCCAAGAAGCCACATTTGTTTTACTGCGCCGGAACTGTAAGAGTTGCCAGTATTGATGGTCGAACAAAATATCCTCAAAAGACATGGCTTGCTCATCCTGACGCTTATGATGAATAATAGGCGACAGGTTTATATAGGGGTTGCCCCTACGATAGAACAGAGGCGACAACACGGAACACCCGATGACCAAAATCAATCCTTGAAGCAACCGGAAGCGGTATTGCCATAGTAGGGGCGTGAGGTTGTGATTGTTCCGGTGTCGCTTCTCAATCCTTTGCAGGGGGCTTTACTTGAGCCACCAAGAGGCAAGGGGGGGAGAAACGCAACACCCTTCACAGGGTAAAGGACTGTCGGATATTGACCGGTCTGTTGGAACGGGGTTAGCGACCCGTGCCTCTCATGAAGATGAGGGGGTTTCTGTCCTAAAGCCCCCTTTCTATTCCTTAAAATAGGTGGGCTACCCGTTAGAGGGTATGCTGACACCTAACTCCAAAGTAAGTCGGACTTGTATGATACAAGTTAATGGCGGGGAGTTTGCCAATTTGCTATCAGCAGTTTGCATGGACTCGCCCCCAGTGCCAGTAAAAATACTCTTTGAAAACGAGGGTATCAGTATTGGTGGGTTAAATGTTTCAAAGACGATACAAACAATCCTGACAAGGTGGCCGGTCAGTGGCTTGAAAGTAAAAGAGCCATGTGTATTATTGACTGACCCAAAAGAATTAGGCGACATTGTAAGAGCCAAGTCGAGAGGGGAGATGATTAGAATTACAACATCGGCATCACACCCAATATCAATATCAACCAGAAACAACGGTGGTGCAGAGGTCATGCCGACAGAGGAAGAGGATTGTCTTATCATTCCCGATAGGTGGCTCATGCCAAAAAACGAGAAAGGCGATATTCTTTTTCCAATGTTTGAGAATGAACCTGCTACGCATTCGGCAATTGTTTCTATTCAGGAATTGAGAAAAGCAGTTCATGAGCAAATAACTGCCAAAGCCCCGTATGTGGTTATTACCTTCGATAAGAAGGGTGAAGCACGGTCAGGTCATTGGTCAGGGAAACAAATCAGGTCTTGGACTCCACTTGAGATGGAGATTCACGGAGAACCGTTCAAAGTCGCTTTCACAGAATCATTGAAAACAATTTTAAACACATTTGGCACTACTACCACACAGGTGAAGATTAGTAAGCATGAAAAGGGGCAATTTGCCGTTTTAGAATCAATTGATGGTCACAACACAAGGGTTATAGCAACCGAAGCGATAAGAGAGGTATAAACATGAAATTTACAGACGAAGCACATGAAGCATTGGGAATGACTCTTCAAGACCAACAGGTTTTGAAAACATTGGTGGCAGTTGAATTATTGGCCGCACAGTCGGGAATTACAGATGAGCAAATAAGAACTGCTTATGAAAATAGACTACGACAGGAAATTTTAGCAGTTAGTAATACACTCAAAGAATTGGCATCCGGCCAATAATAGTTATAACCTATGTCTTTGAAGATATTGGCATGTCAGTTCACGCATTCACCGGCATTAGCGCACAGATTAAATTTACCGCCAGTGGCCAAAGCCCTCTAACTGCTTTTGTGTCAGGTGATTTTACATTAAGCGCACAGACTGGAAAATATACAACATTGGGTAATGCTTATGCAACCTCCCATACAAGAGGATTAATGTCAGTATCAGGAACTTTAAAAAGAGCATGGGGAGTAAACGACGCTGACCTAATGACTTGTTTTACTGCCGGAACTATGTTTGAATTGGAATTTGATAATGACGGTGTGACAGGAGCGAATAAATACACAATTACTGATTGTATTTTTACTGATTTATCAGTTGAGGGTATTGAGGCCGGAGCGGAAGGAGCGTTAATGATTAACGGTTCATTTGAAGGTCTAACCTTTACAAGGGCTTGATTTTCCCTACATCTTCATATAGGTGTTGTAAGAAGGTATCTTTATGTCGTGGATAAACGAAGCAATAGAAAATGCCGACCAACCTATAATAGTTGATGTAAGTCATTTAAGTTGGATAGCAACAGATTCAATAGAAGTAATGCCTCTAAATACATCGGAATATCAAGGATTGAAACACCATCCGGCAGTTAGAAAGATGACTACTGAAAGTGATAAACAAGAAGCATTGGGTCTAATTATGATATGTCAAATGATGAGCAAATGTGATGATACCATAACATGGACTAAACTTCAACAAATACCTCTTACAAACTTGGGGCATTTATCTCAAGCAATTATGGCCGCTTTGGGTAATACTGCCGGTGGTGGTGGTGTTTTGGGGGAATTAGAGATTATTCCAGAACCCCAAACGGAGTAGCGTTTTTTGAATTTTTAGTATATTCAAACTTAACTCCAAAGGAGTATAGGGAATTAGATTTGAGGGATGCGGTATTCCTCATCAACGCTTACTCGGAGTCAGTTCGCCTTAGAAACAACGCAAACCGTAAAAGCCGATGAATTATAACCATCGGATAGGGAGTCTTTATTTATGGTATCAACAGATGCGGAAGTTAATGTAAGGGCAAACACAACACAAGCAAGAAGGTCACTAAACGCTCTTTCACAGGCTTTCTATATTGCAGGTAATAGTGCATCACGATTAGGAACAGTCACCAGAGCGTCTTTGATGGGTATTGCAGTTGGAGGGGCGGCGTTTGCAGGTGTCAAAATTGGCCAATTAGCAGTTCAAGCAACCAAAGATTTTATTGCATTTAACGACACTTTAGCACGAACAGGTGCTATTCTCGGAGCAAATAAAAGTGATTTACAAGATTTAGAAGGTGAAATTAGAAGAATCGGTATGACAACCAGATTTACTGCCGAGCAAGCGGGCGAAGCGGCAAACAAACTTGCTATTGCAGGTGTTGGTGCTGATGAAATGATTGATGACAGGGTATTAGAAAAACTTGTTAAATTCGCTATTGCAGGTGGAGTTGATATTCAAACTGCCACTGATATTGGAATAGCGGGTGTGAAAGCATTTGGAATGGAAATGTCAGAATTAGATTCAGTGTCCGATGTATTAACAAGAACATTTACCCGTTCAAATGTAAGTATCATATCTTTGGGTGAAGGTCTTAAGTTCGTAGCCCCAGTAGCATATGCCGCCGGTATAAGTATAGAAGAAACGGCGGCAGCAATCGGTGCTTTAGGTAATGCAGGTTTGAGAGGAACTATTGCCGGAACAGGTTTGAGAATGGCGATTAATAAATTGTTGAAGCCAACATTTGATGCTACAAGGGCTATGGATGACTTGGGAATGAATGTTGTTAATTTGACACCGGCAGGTCAAACTGCGAAGAATACTTTGAGAACATTGACTGTCGAGTTAGATAGGACTACCCTTCAAGCCTCCGCATTAAAGCGAGAAGTGTCTGATTTAGACGATGCTATGAGTGATTTATCTATTCAACAACAAAGAAATTCATTGGCAGTAGCACAGATAAGACAACGGGCTTCAAGAGCGAACAGAGATTTGACAGAACAAGAGATTCAACAAATTAAAAAATTGGAAGAGTCAAGTGAAGATTTACAGATAAAAGAGCAAGAACTTTCCATTGAAAGAACTATTCAAGGAAAGAAACTATCGAAGTCAATAGAGAAAGAGAAAGAATTGAAAAATACATCAACCGATTTAATCAGAACCGTTGAACAACAAACAAAAGGTGTTGTTTCATTCGGAGAAGTGTTAGACCAATTGGCTGAAAGCGGGGCTACGACAACACAAATCTTAGAAATTTTTGGTGTGAGGGGTGGAACTGCCATTGCATCTTTAGTGAGCCAAAGGTCTTCATTCCATGAATTGGTTCAATTGAATGAAGATGCGGCGGGGGCAACAGATGACTACACGGACTCGCTTCAAAGGTCAGTTGAAGAGGGCGGTTCGGCTATGGAACATTTGTTGGTGGTCATGTCTAAAATTAAAGAAGGTATGATAACAATTGGTGAACCAATAGCAAAACTCTTAGTGGATATGGGAGAACTATTCGGAGATGATTTACAACAAGCACTTGTTGATTTATCACCACACTTACAGGCATTGGCTCAGGACATAGCATTTTTTGGTGCAATGGCCTTACCATTAATTATTGACGCTATGCCCGATGTAATTGAATTGATGAGAGCATTAACACCAATAATAACAGTTCTTGCTATGGCATTTAGAATCCTTATGGCTTATATTGCACCATTTGCTCAAGTTATAAACGGTATATTTAGAACTATAAGGGGGATTATTGAAGCAGTTATGAATATAAAAGAGGGTAAGTGGTCGGATGCCGCCGCATCTTTGGTTGATGGATTTAAAGAGGGTGGAACTGATATTCTCAAAGGTGGTTTAGGTATTGGAATTGGAATGGCGGGTGGAAACATTGCCAAAGGTCTTAGCGGGGCTACGAGAGGGGGTGCATCCACATTTGGCGGGGTTTTGGCTCAAGGAAGCAAAGGAAGTTATTATTCAGGTGCAGGGTCAGCAAACGCAATGCTACCGGAGTTTCACATGGGTGGTATTATCAAAAATTTTACTGCAATGACCGCAGGTGAAAGAGGACCGGAAGCAATAATACCTTTAGGAGGTAGTAGTAAAGACACTATGAATAGGAATAGAGTTATGGGCGAAGCCGGTCTAAGCGGAAGCGGGGGCGGTAATGTGTCTATTCAAAATATGAATGTTTCAACCAACATTTCTAAGCATGAATTAAAAGAAATGGTTAAAACTGCCTTTTCACAGGTAATAAACGAGAGCAAACGCAGAGGGGGGCGTGGTTTCTAATGGCACGATATGAAAAGAAACCGGAACACAAATTCTCCAGAGTCAAAAACCATTTGGCTGAATTACAGAAATGGTGGCCAGTCTATATTAAAGACGATACAACATTGGGTATTTCTATTGACCCAGTTCTGTTTAGAAGTCAATTTTCTTCATACCAAAGTGATAATGATATAGTTGATGAAGCAACAACGGCGGGGATTAGGGTCGAAGCGATTAATCCCGATGGAACAGACATAACCGGAACAGAACCTACAATTGTTATATCGGGGTCAGGAACATATAATCCACGATGTAGGATAAATCACTCGGATGGAACTTTCTCGGAAGTTTTGTTAATTGCTCCAACACTTGAAGCAATGAGTTTTGATAGCCCAAACGACCAAACCCAAGCAAACAATGCTGACGATTCTCATTATGTTAATTCTCTCGGAACTTTAACAGGGTATGGTGGCGGTATTCCCGCATTGGGTGGTGCAGGTGCAGGTGAGTCTTGGGATGATATACCCAAATTCACCAAACATGGATTTTGTAAAACCACAGGACCATACCCAGTATTTATGACGATTCAAGAGTTAGTGGAATATATTGATTCTTACAGGCATATTGGATTAACTAATGACTCGGAGAAAAGAGCATTTTTGCCTTATGGTCTTGGAACAGTAGCACGAAACCCAATAACCAACCTTGACCCAAGAATAAGCGGAGAAAGTGCTTTTCCTACTGCTGAAACATACCGTGCTACCGTTTTTATGCCGATGCTTCTTGATAGCAACCAATTATCGAAGTCAATAAGCAATGCTCAAAATGCCATTGTTAATAGTTATATGACTTGTAAGAATGGAACAACCAGATATAATCAAAACCCATTGGAGAAACATGCCGATTTGGAATATAAGAAATATGGAGAAAGTGGAGATTTTAAATTAGACCTTGATATAAGACGAACTTTACCAGATGCAAGAACAACAGATGAGGCAGGGGGAGTGTTATACGAAGGTGGCGGTTCAGTCTTACCTACTGCATTTATGGCCGGAAGTTATGTGCCAATGAGTATGTTTCATATGGATAAATCAAGTTCATACTTTGGCAATCCATCATACCGAATGAGCATGGCATTGGCTTGCTTTTTGAAAGATGGAACATACTCTTTGAACAACGGAACAATGATTCCTTACTCCTACGATAACCGACGATACATAGGTGGAACTATGACTTCATCTTTGTATGCAGTATGGGATGGTTCAAGAGGATATGGTGACAGTGAGAGCGGAGGCGGTCACGATGCAAGTTATGATAAATTTAGAGATGGAACACCGGCAGGTATATATCCGTATTTTGATTTTGTTCAAGGACCACTTTCACCACAGGCTCAAGGCACTAATTGGAATTTTAATGCAGTTAGAAATGCAAACCGACCTACACAACGAGTCGCTGGAATTATCACAAATGATATGGATATGACCGCACCGACTCGACCAACCTCTCTGGCGAGTGGTAATTTTTATGATGATGGATATAAGGGTAGTTTGGGTTTGGGTGAAATTACACCGAATCCAAGACCGTCAAAAGTAGTAGCAGTTGAATACAACGGACCACTTGGCGAAATGTCATATTGGGTATTTGCAGGTAATCCTAATACTGTTGGCGCACCGACAGATGAAAACAAGATGCATCATAATCCTATTCCAGTTGGAGTTCCTATTTTTACACAATTTATTGATTTGTCGGCATCAGGGATTGGTGAGTTTAGTTCCAATAATGGAATTACATCGGGTCGCTTGAAAAATACTGCAATTCATAGTCTTGAAACAGGAAGAATAACATACGAAAGATTCATGATTCACGATGAAGTAAATACAGGAATTGCACCGACAGATACAGGAGCGCAACCATTTCTATTCAATGGGTGGAATTTGCACAGGCGTTTAGAAATACATGGCGGTGGAGCAATTGGTGGATATGACCCTGCTACGGGTGTTTGGGATGGTAAACCATATTGGACACAACCCTCCAACACTGATATAACACCCGATAGTATTGTAGCAGGGTGTGCGGCTGAACATTTTGGTGGAGATAATACGGCTCGGACATTTATAAAATATGTTGTTCATATTGCTCCACACATGAGAAGAGATGCTGAATTAACGGTGAAATTAGGTGCTTTTACTCTCTTAACACCTTTAGGTAGTCAATTAACTATGGGTAGGAATTACAACAAGTTATGGGCTGAAAGAGTTAGATATTGTATAACTGATACAAGCGCACCATACAATGAATTAGCCGATACAGAAGAATTGGTTTGGTATGATAACTTCCCACAAACCGAGTCTGATGCAATTAATTATACCATAAATTTTAATCCATTTGGTCATACTGGCGATTATGTCTTGGACTCCGACTCATCCTTTGCTATGATAGGCTACCAAACAATGGCCGGATTGATGAATATAGGATGGAGTGTTGGGATGGGTTATATTGATTCAAATGTTCCGGCGGGGTCATCATTGGAAGATACATTAGGTGGTCGCCCGAAGTTTGGTGGTCTTGAACACCCTAACAAAGAAGGGGTTTACGAAGGATTAGGTGTAGTTCCAAGAAGTATTCAAATAGAAACTATTGGTTCTAATAACAACACCAACATTAACAACGCTCCTATGATAAGCGGGAAGGGGCAGGGAAGTTTGAGAATACCTGCTCCTTTAGGACATGATTTAAGCCAACGCTATAACACAATTGGATTAAGCGGGAAGGCGAATAACGCTCTAACACCCACGAATAGCCAACCGCTTGAGTGGACTTCCATGACAGGAATTGGAGTGCCATCTGGAAGTAATTTTTGGATTCCAAGAGGGGATTTAATGTCTCATTATTCCCACATGATACCCAATAAGTGGGCTTTTAGAGGCATTTCATCCCCGCTATGGTCATACATGGACTCGGCTACGGGTTCTCATGCTTGGGATTATATCAAGCCCAAGCAACACGGAACAGGTAGTCTATGGGATTTTGGAAGAAACCGACCCTTCCCTGCACATGAAAGGGAAGGAACAAGATTGGCTATGTCTCCGGCTTTAAATAATTATTCAGTCGGTTTTACGACAGGAGAAGGAACGGTTCATCATGTTCCACCAAATCAAGAAACTAACCTTATTGGGCTTAGTGAAACGGGTTGTTCACCTATTCATCTTGATATGGAAATGACGGTTTATGTTCCAGAATTGGATAATCGCCTTTTCATTATAGAGTTTGACCAAAATGAAAATGATGCACTATTTGGCCGTCACGCATGGATTGGTGATACTGCTACAAGAGATGCAGGTTGGGGTTTTCATCCTTTGGCTGACAATGCTACAAGAAACGCAGTATATAGACCAGTTCCATATGTTGATAAGGATAAAGTTGTTAATGATGATGGAACTTTTATCCCTGCTACTCAAACTAATGATGACTTCTCCGAAGGTTTTCTTACCCCTCCGGCGGGAAGTGCTACAAATAACATAATTCAAAGTAGGTTAGACTTCGGCAATCATGCAAGTTATGGTGGTATAGGCACTCTTGCTTCCAGAGGTTATCCTTATCCCCTTTACACTTTACCTAATAGAGATGCGAGATTGGTCGGAACAGGAACACCTAACCCTCCCGCATTTGATGGAGTTTTTGAGAGAACTGCGGTGTGGTTTATGAGTGCCAATACCCATTACACGGCTTCTAATTACATTGGAGGTAAACCATTTGCATTAGGTGGCAAAGCAGGGGTTGGAAGAATAAGTGGAGGGTCTTATGGAACACCGGCTGATTATACGGAAGGAACACAAGTCATTAGGGCAACATTTACAGAAACAGAAATGATTTTCACTTTAAATGGAAATGAAGTGACAAGAAATGTTAATAATAATGGTGAGGTTTGGGGAGTTTCAATCAAAAACGCTAATCTATTCACATTTGTTAATCGTGACCCGTTCATTGTTGAACCCATTTTGTCAGAGACTCAAGCAACAATGGGAATAAACAATCCATATGAGCAAATCCGAGGTCAAGAACCTGCGGGTTTTGGCAGAGCAAACTCGGCACAGGCGGTTTTTCAAGAAACTGGGGGTAGTGTAGCAACAACCTTCTTTGGATATGCCAAACGATGGTCTTTTGGTGGCACGGGAGGTTTGATGAATGAAGATTTATATTTACCAAGAACTATGCCGGAGCATTATTCAAACATGCTCAATGATAAAACAATCCCCATTACATACTCAACCCCTGCATTGTCTCAATCGTGTAAAGATGTTCAAATAGATGAAATCATATTTAGACACCTTCCGACTCCGGCCATGTTGCCATTTACAGTTGATACAACAGTTATGAGCCAACCATCGGGTGTAGCCATAGCAAAATATAATTCTTTACAAATTCATGCTGAAAACATAGATACATCGAAAAAGAGAAATATAACAATATCCCTCTTTGAACCTCCTACTTTACCCACTGATTGTCAAATAGCAAGAGAAGCAACAACACCAATAGACGGTTTTCAAGACTTAGACCCTTTCTTTGTAGCAGACATTGGCAATATAGATTTGAGCGATTTACCAACAACGCACATAACTAATGGGTTTGTAATAAGATTCAATTTTTACATGCCTTCGACGGAAGACAGTTCACTTCACCCAGTTAATTACAGACAATTGCCAACAATAACTAAGTGGGAATTGTTATATGACCATAAACCAACAACAGATGTAGCAGTAATAGGCAACACATACAACGGACAAACTGCAACAACAGTTGGTGCAGGTGGCACGCCTCAATCAATTACAACAAAGGTCGGACATATCGTAAGTGTGACAGGGTATGGAACTACAATAGACCCTGACAGGAAAATTACAGAAATTAAAATAAACTTTGGAGATGGAACGGATAGTGGCTTTGTTCCAGTCGAAACCGCTTTATCATCGGTCACACTTGAAATGTCACATGTATATTCATCATCACCAGTTGCACCGGCTACATATTTTCTCCTGACGGCTCAAGCGAAAGACGACAATGGCAACATATCGGACATATCAACACCGGATTTGAGAATAGGAGTGGATGGAACAGAGCCAGTTGGTATATTGAGAGCAATACCCAGTTTGGTTAGAGCGGGTCAAAGTATTCGCTTCGATGGTTCACAATCTTATACATTGAATAATGAGACAACATTAACCGGCTACACATTTGTGTTTGGAGATGGTTCAACAACAGTTGGTGGAGCGCAAACATACCAAGACCATACATTTGCTATTGCAGGTGAATACCAAGCGACTCTTGTTGTGACTGATAGTGACGGAGGAACAAGCCCAATTGCTTCACAAGTTGTCAAAGTATTACCTGCGACTACGATAGTTCCACTTCGACTACAAACACAACCTGCTTCCTTCCGAAGAACAAGAAGGGCTTCATTATCTCAAACGGCGGTATTGGACTCGATATATCCAGAGATAAGCGACACAGGACAGAGGGCTGATGAATTTACTTTGAGTGGTTCATTCCTTAAAGATACACAAAACAGGGATATTCAATACATGGAAGAACTATTACTATCCGGTTCTTTGGTGGAAATAGAATGGCAAACTGTAAATTTTGAAGGAGTGCCTGACAGTAAAACTTTCATTGGAAGAATCACATCATTTGACTACAACAGACAAGGCGGAAGCATTGACCAAACACCATATACTGCGACTTTCATTAGAGAATCAGGATTAGGTGCTTGATGATGTATTGTGTATCAGCAAATGGGAAGGAGAATTGTATTGAAGGAGAGTGGTTGGTGGCCGCAGTTATACTTGAATGCACATTTTATCTCTTGCTTTTTACTTTTGGTCACGCCGGATTAAATGCTCTTAAGAAATGGTGGAAAAAGCATTCTTAAAATAGGTGTTGGTAGCCCTATCATTCATGCTGACTCCAGATAGAGTTGATTCTATTTGCGAGAATTTGGGTTTTTCACATTATCCAAGAGCAGTAGGCAATCCCCGCCAACAATTTGTTTATGCGACGGAACAAACTTATCGAAAGTTCATCCAATGGGAAGGAGAAAATTCTTGTTTTATATCAACGGCGGGTTATGACAATTTATCATTTGATTTTGGAAAACAAGTTCCTAAGTCAATTATTTATGGCTTAACCTTCTTTGACTTCGACCATCCATCAAAGCCGGAGAATGCTTTTGCTGATGCTCAAAGGTTGTCACAGTATCTATCGGGAATAAATGTGGCTCATTGGGTTCAATATAGCGGTAGCAAAGGCTATCATCTATTTGTTCTCCATAAGCCGACACGGTTCAAGTTTGACCATAAAGACGGTTCAAGTGAAGCGTTGAAGAACTTAGTCAATCAAACACAAACCCATCTAAAGCATACATTGGGGTTGAATACATTGGATGAACAGACAACAGGCGACCCAAAGCGATTATGCCGAATGCCATATACTCGCCATGTGAATAAGGATGGAAAAGTGTCGGGGAGATACGCCATGCCAGTTCCAATCAGGAAATTGGAAACGATAGGACATGATGAAATTGTCAATAGAAGTTATCGGCCTCAATACTTTATACCTAAGTGTGAAGGAGATAGACTTACGCTCAGGGAATTTATTTCTTTGATTGATGTTAAATTGCATAAACCGGAGACTGAATTGAAACCAGTCATAGATAGTGAATTTGGTTTTGCCGATTCTAAGTCTGAAACTTCCATTTTCCTACAATCATTAAATGAGAAATGTATGGGGGTTGTCAATGAACTGAAACGCCGTAATCCGGCTCATAAAGCACGCTTCCATACGGCCATGTTCGCTAAGACGCTACATATGACCCAAGAGCAATTAGAAGCCGTGTGGCTACAATTAGGAACACAAATGGGATATGTGGATTTACACAACGGAGAACATAGGCGGTATCAAATGGCTACAATCTTTGATGACCCCCGCTATTCATCGGTTGCTAATTGCACCACTCTCAAGAAAGACGGGTGTTGTGTCGGTAGCGCATGTCCTAAATTCATTGACTTCGGAGAAGTGAATCAGAGAAAACAAATTAAACGGAAGTGGATTAAGAAATGAGAATAAAGAGAATGGACTTGATTAAGGATGACCCCGCAAAGGTGACTGACCTATTAGAGAAAGGCACTTTGGGGAATAAATTAGGCTTACTTAGAGCCATGAGTGAAGATAATGTGATGCGTGGGGTTGTTGGAGAAAGTATTTTGTTAGAAATGTTGAGCCGACATAGAAAGATAGACCACAGAGAACACCCATTGATGGTTGCATATTTCAGCCAGTTGGGATTTGAAGTAGCACATCTAAAAACTGGTGAAGGTGACTTGACGGGAATGAAAGTCAGCGTTGAAAGAAAGGAAGATGATTTTATGGATAGCCTATTCGATGACAGGCGACTACGGCAATTGGGGGCTATGCGAGAAGAAGCGGAGTATTCATACCTAATTGTCACTAAGTCATACAATGAAATCAAGGAAGAAGTGATACACAGGGGAGTTAGTGAACAAGTCCTGACGGGTTTCATAGCCAGTCTATGTGCAGTTGGCTACCCACCTATTTTCATTGGTGATAAATACGATGCATCTATCATAGTTCGCAAAATTATGGATAAGATTGATGACGACCACGCCAGACTGTATGTTCCACGCCCTAAGTCACCTAAGCCACAGGAATACAGGAATGCTATTGTTGAAGCCCTACCGAAGATTGGAAGGAAATTGAGAAGGATTATAATTAGTCACTACCCTTCTTTGAAAGAATTATCCGATGCAAGCGTTGAGGACTTACAAAAGATAGACGGAATTGGAGAAAAAACTGCTGAAAGAATTTACGACATATTCAATGCGAAGTGAAATCATGTTTCAAGTTAGAAGAATAGAATACCAAGACACTAAGGATTTTATTCTTAACAAACATTATGCTCAAAGAATGCCAATGATAACTTATGCGTTTGGTCTTTTTAGAGATAGTGAAATGGTAGGAGTTTGCACTTTTGGAAAACCAGTTAGTAATAACCTATGTTATGGAATATGCGGTCACGAATACTCCCACATGGTCTATGAATTAAACAGACTGATAGTTAATGATGGACTACCTAAAAACACATTGAGCAGGTTTGTTTCACGGTGTTTGAAGCGACTTAAGAAAGAGGACTTGTTAATCGTTTCTTACGCTGACGATGGAAAAGGACACAAGGGCTACATATACCAAGCGACAAATTGGATATACACAGGCAAGACTAAACAGAGGACAGAGAAATACACAGGGAAGAATAAGCATTCAAGGCATTATGACAATTCAATGAATCACCTTAGAAAGGTTAGAACTTCAAAGCATAGGTATGTATTTTGCACAGGGAAGAGTAGGAAGAAATTATTGAAGGCCATGAACTACACAGTCGAACCATATCCAAAAGGAGAAAACACCAGATACAAATTAGGTAATAGGATAAAGGACAAAATACTCAATAAAGATGATAATACACACTTTTATGAATAAGTTTATATAGGTGATGTCCTAACGATAGGTTATGCGAAGCAAACAAAAGCGAGCGAAGATGACGAGATTTAGAGCGAAACACTCTAAAGCGATATTGAAAGGACAGAAAATTGATGAAGAACCTGAAATTGAACCAGTGTATCATGACTTGGAGGAAGAATGATGAGTCTTAGAACAGTATTAGAAGAGATAAGCGACACATTAGATGGTGGAGATATTGTTGAGGATTTTGACGATAACCCGTATGCAGTAGGTATAATTACAAGTATAATGGCAATTGTTAAGAATGAACTAAGAAACATTGAAGATATGGAAGGTTTTGAGTTTTTCATCACTACACAGGAGGAATGAATATGGCGAGAGGAAGTAGTAAAGGTTTACATCGTCTTGTTATGGTCAATGAACTTCTTGACAATCATATATCCGGACCGTTCACTGTGGCGGATTTAATTGATACATGGAAATCACAGGGCGTAAGAAGAATCCCAACCTCAAGAGAATTAGGCAATATAATGAAGAAATTCATGAGGGAGGGTCGGATTGTCAGTGTTGGCGAAGCAGTTCCACTAATAGCAAGGATGATGCAAGAACAAGCCGGTCTAACTCAAGGATATGCAAGGAAAATAGCATTGTATATTAAGGTGGAAGATTTAGCCATGTTGGAGAGTGAACTCGATGAACTTGACGATGAAGAAGAATGACTCATACCTAATGTTTTTGAAAAGATATAACCACAACAATGATGAGTATTATTGGCAAATACGAAGTGGTATTATTGTCAATGGCGAAGTCCTGACGGCTGAACATTACTCGCCTTCATTGTATCATGGTATTGGTGCTATGGAGAAATGGTTTAACAAATCTTTGAATGACGCTAAAGAGGCAGAGTCAAGTGATATGAGTTGGCTTCCAGTAATTCAATCAGCCGATGAGCGCATGGCTCTAACTAAGGCTGAAAGAGAATTACAAATAGACTATGGAATAGTTTTGTATGGACTTCAAACAGATGATATATGGTTCGCTCTATGTGGCTCGGAGGAAGATTTGTCAAATGGAGAATGGTCTATGGGCGAAGCGAATCAAGAAATATCTTTGGCTCTTGGTGGTCTTAAGATTAGAACGGCTCAACAGAGAAAAGTATGGAAGGAAGGAATAACACACTCACAGAATCCAAGAGATGAGAACGGTAGGTTGATACGCTCACAATTAGGAACTCCGAGAGGGGAGAGTAGGATAGCGGAACATCACAAGCGTATAGCAATCCATAACGAATTTTTACAAACTCCAGAGGGTGTAAAATGGAAAAAGTTAATCAATAATAGGACTTTAACACCTAAAAACCATAATATCGAGTAAATGCTTCATATAGGTGGATTGTAAAGGTTGTAATATGAAACAATTTTTCATATTCATTGACTTCGGATATGAACATATTCAATTAGAATTTGAAGGTTCATTGAAAGAAGCAATGCATAAAGTGTATCAAGAAGCGAAGAGTAGGAAGCAAAACCCAAGTGATGTAAGAATATCACCAAAGCCAATTGTTGTAGGCCATGAGCCTGATAATGACGGTTGGCAAACCATATCCCCCATAGAAAGGTTATAGTCAATAACCGGTTCACAATATGGGTAGGTATGGGCTTTATGGAAGACGATGACGAAATCCATCTTTTCATCACTTGGCAGGTGTCCGGCAAAGGAGGCATGGGGCTATCGGGGTTCACTCCTGATTGTCTTGACAAGAACCCTGCAATCACAGTCATAACCAATGCAACGGGTTCATGGTCTTTCTATTTTAGAGATTATGAAGGCGAAGGCAAAATACAGGTAGCGAAGGGGAGTGACTACAACCCTTTGGATTTAATTGAAACTCTATTTAGACATTTAACAAAATGTTCTTCAATAGAAGATGAGATAAATGAGTTTAGGAAGTCATCACCCGCTCCTATTCTGTGGGATGGTTCGGGTAAATTCACAAATAGGTTTAGCAGGGAATGGGAATGATAACATGATGGTTTGGATTGAAAAAAATAATCATGGAAATATACTAACAGGTTATCAAGCACATAGTTTGGGATTGAAGAAAACTGTTAGAATAACTGAACTCGATGGCGAATGGTTAGTGGATATTAAAGGAGATAGTCATTCCATACCTGCTCCAGAGGGGAATGTTCAAAACTTCATAGATACCATGTTGGGTTTGAACAAGAAGGCTATCGAGATTGATAACTCAACGCCCGCTATGATTTTCAAAGGGAAGAAATTTTCATTCGATTGTTATATCGGGGAGGATGAGACAAGTGGCTAATGCGAACTCCGGCAATCCTAATAATGCTCCTGACCAATTGAGGTCACGGTTGAATCAAGCAGGGGTTAAAACCCATGCCAAAGATACATATATTGAATTGGTTAGAAAGGCCAAGATAGCAGGTGTCTTTGAAGAAATACCAACAACCACTACCACTACCACTTTGACAGGCGCAATAGGGGCAATAGGGGCAACAGGGGCAAAAGGTTCTGATGGGGTCGGTGTTCCGGCAGGTGGCTCAACAAATCAAGTATTGGCAAAAATAAACGCACAGGACTACAATACTCAATGGGTCAATCAACAAGGGGGTAGTGGTGGTAGTGGAACAGTCACAAGTATAGGACTTTCTTCAACAGATGGAAGCATAACCTTGACAGGCACTAATCCAGTGACCCTAAGTGGAACTATTGATTTGTCGCTATCAACAACACCAATGGTTTCTTTTATTCTTGCAGGTGATACAGGCACTAATCAAACTATTGCTGATGGTAATACTGCTAAGGTCGAAGGAGGCACAGGCATAAACACAGTTGGAACTGCCGGTGATAAAGTAGTTATTAACTGCGACCTTGAAGGAACAGAATTGAAATCAACAGGTGAACAGGGAGGTTCTAAATTTTTAAGAGAAGATGGCGACGGCACTTGCTCTTGGCAAACAGTAAGTGGTGGAACTTCTTATACTGACGCTATGGCTATCTCCGCAGTTGAAGGAGAAGCAACACTTGATTTAGCAGGTGATGTGACAATGGACACGGGGAAATCTATTGTTATTGATGAAACCGCTACTGGCTCAATAACTGCCCCTGCTACTGCAAAAATAAAATTACAAGCGTCTGTCAGTGGTGCAAATGAGCCTTTATTGCATATAGGGAGTAATACAGGTTATGTTAAAATAGGTTCTCAAAACGCAAGTTTTGCTCATGTATTAACAGATAAAAGTTATTTTTACTTTAACAAACCAATACAATTTGATGGTGGAGATGGTGTCTATGCTTACAACGGTGATTTTTGGGTTAAGACTGATGATGCTACGACAGGGCAACCAGAAAGAATAACTATCAAAGGCGCACAGGATGCTACGGCAATTGGTATCGCTAACACTAATCCCCAAACTGAATTAGATGTGACAGGAACAATCCGTCAATCGGCTACAACAAGTGCAGTAGTTCATGCTGACGCTAACGGTGATTTGGGCGCATTGACAATTGGAACGGGGCTATCTTTGGCAGGTTCAACCCTAAGTGCGACAGGTGGTGGTGGTGGAGGAACAGATATTCGCCAATTGTTTAAGCATGACCAAAACCCAACCACGCATCATTTTTCTCCATTTAGATTATTACAGACTGGCGACACAATTGAGTTAGGTGTTTCAAGTGGTGCAACAATTAATGAGAATGTTGATGTATTTACTTGTGAACATACACAAACAGGGTCAGGTCAAATTTTTGAAATTAGTCATGTAGGAACGGTGGCAGAGAACTGTGGAAGGGAATTTATTTTTAATGGTCAAATTGGAGAGGATGATAGGAGAGGAAATCTCACCGGTGGAACTGATTCAGTGGTATATTATTTTGATAACACTAATAACTTCGTTATTCCACATATTTTTGTCAGTAATATGGCTTGGTTGGAGAGTGGTAGTGGTGGACTCGGACCAATGCCCGTTGAGTTTAATGGGGTAATGATATTGTCCTCAAACGACTATACGGCAATGAGTAATAAAGTCAGATTCATAGACGCAGGGGAGCATAGTGCAGTTATTGAGGATATTGACCCAAACAATCCAGTCACTTGTCGAGTCTTTTTGGTAATTGATACTGACTTAACATGGGATAGGGGAATGCCGGTGGGGAATAATTCAAGAATCATCAAATACCCATGATGGTGATAAACCCTATTTGTGTTGAATGATATATGGAAGAAGTTGAATGCAAGAACCCGTGTGATTATCCAGTTAGTGAAATGTGCTTCGATTGTAAAATAGCACAGGCAAAATTATGGGCTAAACCCTATTAATTCCAATAGGTAATTATAGGTGTGTTGTTAGCGTTAATCATGGACAAACAATTCGATAAGATTTTAAGTGATACCATCATGGGTTCTATTATGGACTCAACCACGATTATGCTATATTTGGGTATCGCTTTGGCAGGTATCGCTTTATTATACAAACAATATCTTAGACTCAAGCCCCAAATTGATAAGGCTATGGAAGATGGGGTTCTTTCACTTAGCGAAGTAAAAGACCTGATTGAAGAAGCGGAAGAAGTTATTGATGAACTTGAAGATTTTAAGAATGAGATACCAAACCTTAACGCTCTAAAGAAAATGAAGAAGGCTGATTTAGTCGCTCTTTGTGAAAAATACGACCTTGATACAAAAGGCACTAAAGCGGTTCTCATTGACTATTTGAAGAATCACGCAAATTGAATGCACCAGTGCGACCACGCACGCCTCAATAACCTTTGATTGGCCGAGAATTTGACATAATCTAAGTCAGTCCAGTTTTCTCTTTTGCCTTTGGTAATAATTGACCTTCTTGTGAAGTCATCAATTTTTCTTAATTTATTCTCCATGTTATCGGGCATATCCCTTCTTGAAGCGCATTGGTCTTTTATTTCATGAGATATAGTGAAGAAGGCAGGGTTGGTAGCGAAGTTTAGTGGTCTTGCATTTGCTTCAACAAACACCATTAGTTTATCCATATCAATGTCTATTTCTTTGAGTAAGTGTCGTAGTCCGTGTAGTTTATTCTCCAAGTCAA
>Ga0066862_10000007_pt1 | contig 89502 bp, 93 predicted proteins | sample ETN02SmetaG_FD_66431 | JGI IMG/M metagenome (GOLD analysis project Ga0066862, IMG submission 66431) | Marine microbial and viral communities from oxygen minimum zone, Eastern Pacific Ocean - ETNP2014F10-02SV255 | ecosystem: Environmental > Aquatic > Marine > Oceanic ... | reverse complement strand
TCCCTCTACAATAAATAGCTCGCACTCACTTGGATCTGTGGAAGAACAGTCTGCTAGTTTACCCGGTAGTCCTGACGTCTCAAGTATGCTTTTTCTCTTTGTCAGTTCTCTTGCTTTCTTTGCATTCATTCGTGCTTTTGCAGCTACAGCACACCTTTCTACTAGATTCCTACCATCTCTAGTGTTCTTTTTTAACCACCCTGGGAGTTCTTTATTGACTACTTTCTGAACATGCCCATTAAGTTCTGTATTTCCTAGTTTTGTTTTGGTTTGACCTTCAAACTGAGGTTGCTTGACCCTAACCGATACCACAGCAGTTAAGCCTTCTCTTATATCTTCCCCTGTTAAAGAAATATCCTGATGTAAGTTTCTAGCTTTTGCAAAACTATTTATAGCTGCAGTAATAGATGTCCTCATTCCTTGTTCGTGGGTTCCTCCTTCTACGGTATCTATATTGTTTGCAAAGCTCTTAATGATTACTTCGTCGTCCTCCTTCCACTGTAGGGCAATGTCAATTTCTGACCCCCCGAGGGTTGTGTTGAAAGCAATTATTTTTTCATGAAGGGTTGCATATCCCTCGTTGAGATATTCCACGAAATCTTTTAATCCATTCTTATACAAGAATGTTTCCTCTGTTTTAGGTTTTACTCTGTTGTCGACAAGAACGACTTTAAGCCCTTTATTAAGAAATGCTGTCTGCCTGAGCCTTTCTTCTACTGTGTCATAGTCAAAAACTTGGGTCTCCTCAAAAATACCTGGGTCTGGTAGAAAATTAATTTTTGTTCCTGTTTTCTTAGCAGCAGCTCCTTTCTTTGGCTCTTTTGTTTTAGGTTTTCCAAGTTTAAACTCTTGTCTATACGTAAACTTATCTCTCCAAACCTCTGCTTTCAAGCTTATTGATAATGCATTTACAACAGAAACTCCAACTCCGTGTAGTCCTCCGCTAACAGTATATGCTCCTGACTCAAACTTCCCCCCTGCATGAAGTGTTGTTAGTACAGTTGTAAGTGTCGATATCTTGGATTTAGTATGTTTCTTTACTGGAATCCCACTTCCATTATCAGTAACTGTGACTGATCCATCTTTTTCAAGCTCTACTTTGATTTGAGTACATCTTCCAGCCATTGCTTCATCAACAGAGTTATCCACTACTTCCCAAATTAAGTGGTGAAGGCCTATGGGTCCAGTAGAACCTATATACATGGCTGGCCTTTTTCTTACAGCCTCTAGCCCTTCTAGGATTTTGATATCTTTGGAGTCGTAACTACTCTTTTTAGGCATTATAAGCCACCTTGAAACGTCTCATTCATTTGCAACCCCTGTTATGTTCAAGTAATAATTCTACTAGAATCAGCCTGATAAATGATTGTCAATATAAATTACTGGCTTGATTTTAACCAACTGAACATTGGCATTTTCAGCTATAAAGCTGATGATTTTATCCTCATCGAATTCTACTAGACTCTTTATTCTTGGGTGTTTTACATAAAGAGTAAGAACGCGTCCCTCAAGAGGTCCGAGCTCTACATCTGCCTTCCACGGTGTCTTTAAATTCTTATAGTGTTTTTGGATTTTTTTATAATTCTTGAAATCATATCCTAATTCATTGGTATTTGAATCAATTCTTTTGAGAATTTTTTCATTTTTCATTACTTTAGATGCCTTTTTATCCAAGCAATATCTTTTTTTTGTTCCTCTAGACCTCCTGGGGTTTCAACAATAAGGTCTGTGTTAACATTGTTAATTACATACTCTAATTCAGCTTTCGGAATATTCCCTTTCCCTAGGTTTTCGTGTCGATCCCTACTGCTTTCAAATCCGTCTTTAGAGTCATTAAAGTGTACTAGGTCGATTTTCTTTACTAGTTTTTTAAATCCCTTTACAGCCTCTTCTGTTGGAATTCCTCCAGCCCAAGTATGACATGTGTCAAGACAAAGTCCAACATTGTAGCTACCGATAACTTGCCACAATCTTTCAATAGAGTCCATATATCTAGCAATAGAATTTTTTCCGCCGGCCGTATTCTCAACTAAAACACGAACCCCGATATCTTCGACTTCCCTAAGGGCTTTTCCCCAATTTTCGTAACCAACGTTTATATCTCCTCCTTCTCCAACAGATCCACCGTGAACAATTACTGCCTTTGCACCAAAAGTAGATGCGACCTTACACGTGTCTTTTAATAATTTTCTACTAGGGTGTCGAACCTTGTTGTTTGGTGTTGCAACATTAATAAGATATGGTGCATGAACGTATATGGCGCCACTGTAGTCTTTTAACTCTTCGGTGTCTGCTCTCTCTTTCGGACTTTTCCACATTTGTGGGCTTGATATAAATATTTGAAAAGTATCTCCCTTCCTTAGTTTTATCTCCTTTATTGAGTTTTTCGAAGGTATGTGTGCACCAATATTCATATCTTCTCTAACGTCTTCATTAGGCTTTCTTTATTAACATTATCAACATCTACAGAAATTGTACCGTCTTTAAAGTGAAAAAGAACTTTTGAACAGCTTGAGAACTCATAATATATTAAATCTTCTATTTCTTTTTTAAGCGGCTTAAGGTACTTTTTTGTTCTTAGTTTAATTGTTTTGTCATAAACACTTATTAAAGGTTCTTTTCTGTTTACTAAAAAGTATAAGACAAGATAAATACCGATAACTAAAAGCAAATAGACAAGAAAAGCCTCTCTAGCATTTTTTCCAAATTCGTGTAGAAGGATTTTTTGTTCAAGAATTCCACGAAGATATCTAAAATAAATTATATCTAGTGCAAAAAAAATACAAAGAATACCTGTAAATAGTGCTTTTCTGTTACTTTTTTTCTCTATATAGACAGAAATTTCCTTTGAATTATTTTCACCCATTGTTTACCAGAATACTGTCTTTGGGTTATTGTTCTCTTGTGGAAATTGTTTTAATTAGGCATGGAGAGCCGGCTTGGCAACACGGGGACCAGTATACGCTAGATCCAAACTTGACCAAGATTGGTGTAGAACAAGCAAGCCTTTCTGCATCTAGCTTAAAGGGTCAAAGTTTTGAAGAGCTGTGGTCTTCTGATCTTAATAGAGCAAGAGAAACCCTTGTCCCTTTTGAGGGTGTTTTAAATAATACTCCTGTTTCTATTTTTTCTTGGTTGCGTGAAATGAGTGATGAAAAAGAAAAATCTCTTTTTGGTAAGAGCCAAGAGGAAATAAGGGATTTTTTTATTGAAAGAAATACTAGACCTTTTAAAGAGTGGGTTAATAATTATCACGGGGAATATTTTTCTGAATATAGTTCTAATATCATAAGAAATCTTGATAAAGAACTTTCCTCGAGAGGTGTTTCTGTTCTTGATTCCGAGATAGATAAGGTCTTTTCTATTGAAAAACCTCGCGAAAGAAAGATCTTAATAGTTTCTCATGCTGGAACCATGTCTGTCCTGGTATCTTATTTTTTAAATATCCCCCTATATCCTTGGACGTGGAGAAAGTATCTGCCAATGCATGGGGCGCACACTTCTTTAAAGTCAACAAAAATAGAAGGAGGTCACATCTTTAGACTAAAGAAGTTTAATGATACGTCATTTTATGAAAGAGAGAACCTTACCACTTATTAGACCCCTAATGGCCAAACCTTCTCTCTCTTTGAGCATATTCTCTCAAACATCTAAGAAAATCGACCTTTCTAAATGCTGGCCAATATACGTCTTTAAACACAAATTCTGAGTAAGCAGACTGCCACAATAGAAAGCCAGATAGTCTTGCTTCCCCACTAGTCCTTATTACTAGGTCTATATCTGGCGACTTAGGTGAATATAGGTGTTTTCTTAATTCTTTATCTGTAATTTGGTCTTGAAGCTCCTTGCTACTTTTTGATGTTCCATATTTTTCCTCAACGAGGCTTCTGACGGCGTCTAATATTTCTTGTCTTCCTCCATATCCAAGAGCTATAGTCAGTTCTCTTTCTCCACTAGACCTTATTGATTGAACTTTTTCTATCGCTGTTCTTATGTTTGTTGGTAAAAGGCCCGTACTTCCAATAAACTTAATCTTATAGTTATCAAAAAGATCATCTATGGCAAGATCTTTAAACAGTTCTTCCAAGACCTTGAAATACGGCTCTAGTTCTTCTTGGGGTCTTTCTAGGTTTTCTTTTGATAACAACCAACTAGTTAGGTGTTTGATACTAAACTCGTTACACCAAGCGACACACTCCCTGAAGGTATTCATCCCTATACGGTATGAAACTTCATAACTCAACAAGCCCTTTTCTCTTGCATACCTTCTGTGCCCGTCATGAATAAGGCCTATGTGTCTTGGGAGAGTCTCTTTCTCTAGTTTTTTTGCTAAGTTTCTTTCGTAGAAAGAGTATAAAAGTGTCTGGAGAGCCATCTTAAGAACTACAAAGGTCTTCTATTTCTTGAACCTCTCTAGGAACCCCCTTTGTTAGGTTTATTGGCTTCTCTTTTGTACAAACAATATCGTCTTCAATTCTAATCCCAATACCTAATAGGTTTTCTGGAATTTTGTGTGAGAGTTTTTTTGCCTTCTCGACTTCTTCTTTTTCAACCTTTATTGCCTCGTTTATCCCAATTCTTTTTCTTCTCTCTTTTAGTTTTATGGGATCTCTATCAACAAGGGGGAAATCAATAACAGGTTTGCTTGGTCTAACATATATACCTGGCTCAATAGTTGTCACCATTCCTTCTTTAAGTTTTCTCGGGACTCCTTCTTTTTCTGTACTTCCTGCATCATGAACGTCTAACCCCAACCAGTGCCCAGTACCGTGCATAAAAAATTCAAAATAATGCATCATTGAAATTGTTTCGTCTAGTTCGTTTGGTACTAGCCCTAAATCTACTAAAGATTGGCTTATGTTTTTTACTGTTTTCTCATGTATTTCTTTCATAGTGGATCCTTCAACAACCAGTTCTATACCCGCTTTCTGTGCATTTAAAACTTCGTTGTAGATGTCTTTTTGTTCAGGAGAAAATTTTCCTGAAACAGGAAAGGTTCTAGTAACGTCTGACGAATACATTTTATACTCTGCACCTGCATCAATTAATAAGAGAGTTTCTTCCTTTAGTTTGTCTCTGTTTGTTGAATAATGAAGAGTACAAGCGTTTGTGCCTCCTGCAACTATAGAAGGGTACCCTAGTCTTTCTGCTCCCTCATTAAAAAAAACTTTTTCTAACTCCGCTGCAACTTGATATTCAAACATTCCAGTTTTTGTTTTCTGCATCGCATTTATGTGACCTTTTGTTGTTATTTCACAAGCTTTTCTTAATGCATCTATTTCACTGTTAGTTTTTATTAGTCTCATCTCTGAAAGAATTGGGAGTATTGGGTTGACTTTTGCCTTGCTAAACTCTCCTGATCTTTGGTCGTAGGGTGCTGCTTTGTTTAAAAGTTTTTTATCAGAGCCCTCAAATTGGTTTGAAGAATAGTCGAGGTAAAAATCTTCCTGACCACTTACTAGGTCGAGAAACCTTTCTTCATACTCTTCTGAAGAAAAAGCTTTTGTTGCTCCGTAAAGATCTTCGGCTCCTTTTGTTCCAATCCTTTTCCCGTCCCAAGTTTCAAACTCCTCGTTTCTCTCTAAAACAAACAAGAAAAGTTCATACTTCTTATTCTTAATTTTAATTATCGCATGGGCATCTGGTTCTGGCCACCCCGTGAGATAGTGGAAGTTGGAGTCTTGTCTAAAGGGGTACCATGTGTCTGCGTTTCTATATTGAACTTTTGCTCCGTGGACAACAACAACGCCGTCTCCTATTTTTTTTGCTAGGCGTGTAAGGGTGTCTTTTTGGTTTTCTATCATTAAATTAGAGTAACTTAGTTTGTAGAACAAAACTAATAATAATTCTCTTGTTTTATTCTGATCTTACCGGCATTAATAGGTGTTGGTAGTTGTCAGTTTCCCCCTGAATCAAAAGGGGTTTTTGGTTTCCTGAAAACCTAAAGTAAACCTTGCTTCCGACAAGAACGCTTATTGCTTCCATTAGATATGTTGGGTTAAAAGACATTTCAAACTTTTCAACCTCTTTTACATCAACTCCCAAAAGCTTACAAGGAACTTCTTCCTTCCCTCCCCCTATGTCTTGGTTTATGCTGGTTATCTTTAAAGAGTTTTTGGAAAAAGAGATTTTAACAGGGATATACCCCTCTGCAACCACTGAACTTCTGTCTAGGGCTTCCAGTATTTTATCTTTTTCTGTTTCAATAGAAAAAACCGTCTCTTTAGGAAATAGGTCTTTGTGTTTTGGGTAGTCTCCTTCTATTTTTCTTAAAGAGGCTTGGTAAACTCCGTCGTCAAAAAAAACCTCTCTTTCTCTCACAACAACACCTACTTTTGTTTCTCTTTCTTCAAATAGTCGGACAACCTCGCTGAGTGCTTTTTTAGAAACGACACCCAAATCTTTAACTGGAAAGTCTACCAACTCTTTAGAAGCTAGCCTGTAGCTGTCTGTTGCTACAAGTTTTGTTTTTCCTTCTTTTGAATCAAAAAGAATACCTGTTAATACAGGTGTGGATCCCTCTTGTGCTGCAGCTACTCCTACTTGGTTTATTGCTTCGAAAAGTTCTTCTTTTTCAAAGGGCTCGACCCCTTCTTCTAAAAGTTCTTCTTTTATTATTTCTTTAGGGTATTCCTTTTCGTCTAGTTTTCTTAGGTTGAAGCTTAAAGAGCCTGTTTCAATTCTTAACTCTTCTCCAAGGTCAGAAACAACAACCTCTCCCGAAGGAAGTTTCCTTACAACCTCTGAAGCTATCCTTGCGTTAACCAAGCATTCTCCTTCTATTTCTGTTTTTAGTATTTTTTTTGCTTTTATAACAAGGTCTAGATCAGACCCAACCAGGATGAGTTCTTTTTCTTTTGCTGCAATAAACACCCCCTGAAGGCTCGGCACAGAAGGTTTTGGATTAACAGCTCTAGACACGGAAGAAAAGAGGTTTCTAAGATCTCTGGACTCTATTCTAAACTTCATTTGAACACCTATTATATCTCTATATATTTAGTAGTAATAGAGGTGTTTAAAGTGTGTAAAGAACCGAAAAGAACAAAGAACAAGGGCTTTTTGTTTGTTGAAAACTTTAAACAAAAAAACATAAAATCAACCAACCTTCTCATTTTTTTCTTCGTTGTCTAAAGAGTTAACACCGGCAAGTAAATCACTATTTTTTTCTAGCTTTTTTAAAGAAGAAAGAACAGTTGAGTGAGAGCGGTTTCCTAAATAAATGCCTATCTGTTTCAAAGACATATCCGTATGTTTTCTTAACAAACCAACAAGTACATGCCTAGCGTTAGAAACCCTCTCCGTTCTGTTTTTTGAAAACAACAACTCTTTATCAACCTGGTGTTTGTTAGAAACAAACACCACAAGATCTTCAGGGGTTTTAATTGAGATGGAAAACCTTTGCTTTTCTTCTATATAACGATTTACAGAAAGGTCTACATCTAAATTCATTTCTTTACTTACAGAGAGGCTGTTGAGAAGACCCTTAAGCTCTCTAAAGTTTTCAAAAGGAAAGGAAGACAACTTCTTTAAAGACTCATTATTTAAACCAATTTCTTTTTGGGTTTGTTTCAAGTAATCAAAAAGAAGCTCTTTGTCGGGCTTTTCAACATCTGTTACCAAACCACTATAAACCCTACTTATTAACCTCTCTGGAAAACCAAAAAGATCTTTTGGTTTGACGTCTGAAACCAAAACAATCCCCCTCCCGTTTTCTATATAGTGGTTTATGGTGTGTAAAAGTTCTTCCGAGGCAGCCTTTTTTCCAGAGAGGAACTGGATGTCGTCAAGAAGTAAGAGTTTGTTTCCCCGAATCGTTTCTTTAAATTTTTCAGTAGTTCCTTTTTTTATACTTTGAACAAAAGAGTTCAAAAAATCTTCAGAACCAATATAAAGAGAATCTTCTCTTGTTTTTTCTATTGTCTTTAACAAAAACGTTTTCCCAACACCAGGCCTCCCATAAACAAACAAGGGGTTAAATCTTTCTCCCGGTTTTTCCACTATAGTTTTTGCTGCAATAACAGCTAAACTGTTTGAAGCCCCTGTGTAAAAATCGTTGAAGGGAGACAAACTAAAAACGTTTCTCTCCTCTAAAACAAGCTCTTCTTGAATCGGTGTGTTGCTAGTAGCGGGGGTTACTTCTTTTTTCGCAAAAAGAGCAGACGCCAAACCTTCATCAACAACAATTTTATAATTACTAGATAATCCTCTATTAAGCAGTTCTTGTTTAAGGGTTTTTCCAAACTTCTTTTCGAAAGACTCTTTAATAAAAACACTGGGTACGTTGATTAATAATTTGTTATCTGTAGAAGAAGAGGTTTTGGTCTGATCTAACCAGTATTTTGAAGTTTTGTTTTTACCGCAGGAAATGAGAACATCTTTAATTTCTTCCCATGTTTTGTTTTCCATTCAAACAAATATAGGTGTTTATTGGTAAAAACAAAAAAGTGTTAAAAACAAACGATAAAAAAGCTTTTTTACAGTAATTAACCTAAAACCCAATAAACAAAAGCGTTTTTTGGAGAAAAATTACCCCCCCAACTAAAAGAATCTATTGTTTGTAGATTTTAATAAGTATAGTTTTAACACTTTAAATTTCTTTTTCGCGAACTAGAAAAAAGATCAATTCTTCACTTGATTAAGTTTATAAACGTAATATTCTCTAAATGTTGAGATATATTTGAAATGAAAAGAACTTATCAGCCAAGCAAGAGAAAAAGAAGCAGGAAACATGGTTTTAGGTCAAGAATGCGTTCAAGAAACGGAAGAAATATTCTTAAAAGGAAAAGAAGAAAAGGCCGAAAATCTATTTCAATTTAAGTTTTAAGTAATTGAGTAGAATCGTTTCTCTTAAAAGTGTAGATCGGTTTAACCAAGTAAAGAAAGAGGGCCGAAAGACAGAGAAAAAAAGTCTAGAAGTCTTTGTTTTAACAAATGATATATCCAGTTCTAGACTGGGAATACAGATTTCAAGTAAAATCGCAAACTCGGTAACGAGAAACAAGATAGGAAGAAGAATAAAAGAGGCGGCAAAGTTTTTAGAAGAATACACCCCAGTTGATGTGGTTGTTGTTGTAAAGAGAGAAGGATTAGAAGCAGATTTTTTTACAATTAAGGATACTTTAGAAAAACACCCCTCTCTACTAAAAAGGTAAGGAGTTTCATGAAGGCACTAGTTTCGTTTTTTTTCACCTCATCCAGGACCCTTTTGGGATATTTTGGATTAGGACGAGGGAATTGTCTATATTATCCGAGTTGCTCTGAGGTTATAAGAGTGGGGATAATTGATGAGGGCGTATTAAAAACGCTCTACAAGACCATACCCAAGAGAATACTTATGTGTAACACACTCTATAGAAAATTGGTAAATAATGGCAATAATTGAACCCTTTGCTATTACGATAGCTTTCGTTCTTTCATATATATTTGAGTACACCTACTCTTATGGCTTCGCAATAGTTTTGTTAACGATACTTATTAATATTGTTATCTTCCCTTTAACCCTACGACAGACTAGATCAACAAAAAGAATGCAGGATGCGCAGCCTGAATTACAAAAACTTCAAAAACAACACAGAGACAACAAAGAAGAGCTTAACAAAGCTGTTGCAGAACTATATAAAGAAAAAGGAATAAACCCGCTAGGTTGTATATTCCCACTCATTGTACAAATGCCTGTATGGTTTGCTTTGTTCAGAGTTTTAAGAGAACCTTTAGTTTTCCTACCTAACCAATCAAGCTTGGCAAGTTATTTATCAGCACCAAAACCACCCTCGTTTTACTTGATGGACTTACAGACCCCACCATCACTTGTTGGTGGAAGCCTTATAGACAAAGCACCATATCTATTTCTAATTTTGTTGGTGATTTTATCAGCCCTTTATCAACAAAGCCAAATAACGAAGAAAAACAACAAACCAGATAGTGCCCAAGCTAAACAAATGCAGACAATTGGTAAGGTTATGCCCCTCTTTTTTGGTTTTATATCTTGGTCTCTTCCGACAGGACTAGTCCTATATTTTCTTACGGGGAATATTTTTAGAATAGGACAACAGGCATTAATTGTAAATTTAGACAATAAAGAAGAAAATAAAAATGAAGAAGTTGGAAAGAAAGAGGAAAAAGATCCGAATAAAAATTTAGAACAAAGTTACGAAGAGGAAAAAAAGAACTCTCGTAAAAATAGGAAAAAAAGAAAAAGGAGAAAATAAATGTCTAACCAGTGGGTAGAAGTAGAGGCAAAGAGCATAGACGATGCGATAAAAGTTGGTTTAGAAGAGCTTAACTTGGAAAGCTCAACCGAAGCAGAAATAAAAATACTTAGAGAACCAGAAGGAGGAGTTTTTGGTGTTGGAGGAATTAAAGCACTAGTAAGAATTTCTGTTAGGTCGGAGGGGAGAAGCACCAGGGGAGGTAGAAACAATAGGAAAGGAACTCAAAAATCAAGGAATAAAAACAGACAAAATTTTGAAAGGAAAAGAGAAAACTATAGAGAAAGAGAGAAGAAAGAATACAAAGAAGCGGATCCAAAGGAGCAATTAAGTATTTCTATAGATTTTCTCAAAGGTCTTTTGAACGAGTTTGGTTTAGAGGGAGATGTTTTAGGAAGAGTAGAAGAAAGAAACCTAATAGTTGAGGTCAAAGGAGAGCAAACAGAAGCCCTTGTAGGAGAAAAAGGCTTTATTATTAGGTCTATACACGAACTAACAAGGACCGTTATTCAGAGGAAAACTGGAGCGGGGACAAGGCTTAGATTAGATATAGCGGACTATGCTAACAAAAGAAAAGAAGCACTTACTATATATGCAGAGAGGCTATGTGATCAAATACTTGATGACAATCAAGAGGTTATGTTGGAACCAATGAACTCTGTTGATAGGAAGACCCTTCACGACGCAGCATCTGAAGTGGAGGGTATATATTCTTACTCAGAAGGAAAAGAACCCTATAGGTCAGTGGTTTTAGCGCCAGATGAAGCAACCAAAGTAGCAAAAAAAGAAGAAGAATAGGTGGTTGAGGACTATCCTGAATGGTCTTTAGGTCTTTTAGACCAAGAGATAAAAGCTAAACTAAATATTTATAGCACCTGGTTGCTACAAGAGGGTATAAAGAAAGGCCTTATTAGCAACAAAACAAGCAGTTACATCTGGGAAGAGTTTATTATTCACTCCCTTGGCTTCAGCTTCATAATTAACTCACAATATAAATCAAGAAACATATGTGACCTAGGTTCTGGGGCAGGAATCCCAGGAGTTCCAGTAGCAATTACAACCCCCCAAAGGAACTTTTTCCTTGTTGAGAGAAGTAAGAAAAGGTATTTTGAGCTTGAAAGACTAAAAATCTTATTAGAAATTGACAATATTCAACCAGTACTTTCTTCTGCAGAATCTTTTATTGGTCAAAGCAATAACGAAATAGGGTTATATATTTCTAGATGTTTTATGCCAAAAGAAAAAATAATAAGTGAATTATTTATAAAAAATAACAAAAAACAAGGGGTGGAAGCAATACTGGTTTCATCTAATAAAAAGGAGAAAATAAAGAATAAAGACTTGTTTCACGTGAAACAGGAGAAAATAATGATTAATAAGACAAAAACACGAAATATTGATGTTATAACTTTTAAATAGATGTTTTTATCAATAATTTGTCAAAAAGGAGGGGTTGGAAAGACCACCTTGTCTGTCAATATTTCAGACATCTTTTCTAGAAAGGGCGAAAAGACACTATTAATTGACCTAGACCCCCAAGGAAACTCAACAACATACCTATACAACAATAGAGACCACGGAGCGATGAACTCGTTAGATCTACTAGAAAAAAAAGATCCAATAGTTATTGAGAATATTCCACAAGTAAGAGAAAATCTTTACCTTATTCAGTCCAACCAAGATCTAAAGAGGTTAATAAGTGAAAAGCTCCCCGTAGGCTCTGCTCTTTATAGACGTAAAAAAAATCATGAATTTAAACAGTTTGACAGGGTGATTATAGATACGCCACCAGCGATGAACTCCTTAGTTCACGAAGGAATATATATCTCAGATTATTATCTAATCCCAACTAGGGCAGAGTATCTATCAATTGAAGGAGTCGGACAAGCTATTGAGTATGTTAAGACGGTGGTATCTAACAATAAAAACATAAATCCGATATTTCTGGGTGTTGTTTTGAATGCGGTTGATAAAAGAAGAGCAAGCTTCAAGAACTTTTATTCAGAGCTCAGGCTTATCTTGGGGGATAAATTATTTGAGACATCGATAAGTCTACTTACAGAAGTCGCAGACGCCCCCTTTTATGGAGAAACCTCTTTTGAACACAATCCTAATGGAATTGCCCAAAAGCAGGTAACCTTACTTGTAGAAGAAATCGAAAGAAGAATAAAGGATTATATCTAAATGAAGAGAGAACTCAAAGAATTGATTCAGTCCAATGAGGCTAGAAGTTTTGATCCAAAAGTCATATTAATTAACGACATAAAAGAGAGCCCAACCCAGGCACGAACCAAATTTAAAGAAGAAGATTTGAAGAACCTTGCAGAATCAATAAAAGCAAATGGAATACTGCAGCCAGTTGTTGTTCAAGTTGCTCAGAATGGTACATATAAATTAATTGCTGGAGAAAGAAGACTCAGAGCAGCAAAGATTGCAGGCATGGACAGTGTGCCGTGTGTGATTAAAGATGTAAGTAAAAGAGACGCAGCAGTAATGGGTCTTGTGGAAAACATACAGAGAGAAAAGCTCGGTCCAATTGATGAGTCAGAAGGCTTTAGAAAACTTATAGAAGAACACAGTTTAACGATTAACGATATTTCATTATTTGTTGGGAAAAGCCGATCATATATCTCCAATTCACTAAGGCTAAGTGGCCTAGTAGATGAAATCAGACAAGGATTAAGATCTGGAGAGATTAAGGTTGGTCAAGTTCGTCCACTTCTTACCCTCAACGAGAATAAACAAAAAGAATTCTATAGAGAAATTTTATTACTCAATCTGTCTAGCAGGGAAGTTGAGGAAAGAGTTTCCAATTTTCTTGGAAATAAGAAAGAGAATTATTCAGAAGAACTTTTACATGCGAAGGGAGCCCTAGAAGATTATTTTGGTAAACCTATAGTTATAAAATCTAATGGAAAAAATGGAAAAATAGAGATTGGGTTTAAGAGCAAAGAAGACCTCCTAGAGATTTTAAACAAACTAAGGTAAACTACTCCCAATCTCCTTTATTGACGAAACAATAGAATAACATATTTTCTCTGAATCAACCTTTTGGTAATAATTACCAAATTTATTATTGATATTAATTATTATTGTTGCAGATTTTGTTTTAGTTAATACTTCAGAACTAGATCCTCTTAATTTCATAGAGAGGGTGTCTGCAAGTTTGTTTGCTAAAACTTTCCCCATGATACTCTCAGAATATTTTCCTTTAAAAAAATTGATTTCATCTATTTCAGCAGCTCTAATAACTATAAAGAAAGAAGGTTGTATTTGATTGGCAAAATTAATCAAATATTCTATATCTATTTCTTTATTTACGTCAGAGGCAAAAATGGGGTTTATATTATTTTTTATAGATGATTGCCTTATACTTTCGTATAAGCCTGTTCGAACTTTATAATCTTCGACGTGTGGAATGTAAAAACATACTGAGTTGTTTTGCTTATTTAGAAATATATTACGAGACCCCATTACATTAATTGCATTATTTAAAGAGAGCCTCTCTCCTGGTCTCTGCATAGACCTCAGTTCCTCAATAGTATTAAGCCCTACATTTCCATCAACAGCTAAGCCTCTATTTTCTTGGAACTTTTCCACGGCTCTTTCTAGATCTTCTGAGTATATGGACGTGTGTGTTCCTGAGTAAAAACCAAGACGAGACAAAAGTTCTTGTAACTCCTCCACATCTGAACCGTATAGTTGAGGAGTAGAAAGGTTTAATAAACGATCTCCTAAGCTATAACCAAAGTTTGATAGCTCGGTCCAAATCTGACTTATTGAGACCAATCTTATATTTTTATCTTTAATGAAGACATCTAAGGCAGAACTTAATTCATCTATGTTGGGGGATGTTTTGTATCCTGCACTATTTAGCCTATTGGCAAGGTCTTCTTTTTCTTTTACATTAAGAGAGTTTATAAAGTTTTGTTCCAAGTTTTTAGCTTTCGAGCCATCTCTCTACATCCATAGCAGCTTGACATCCTGTTCCGGCAGCAGTGATAGCTTGCCTATATATGGAATCTGCAACATCACCGGCAGCAAAAACTCCTTCTTTTGATGTACTTGTAGGGGTTGTGAAGCCGGTTTTTATATACCCATTTTGATCAAGCTCTAATAAACCATCAAGAAATCCCACATTAGGAGTGTGTCCAATAGCAACGAAAACAGCATCAGTGTCTAATTCGAGAATCTCAGAATTAATTGTATCTTTTAATTCAACTGAAGAAACAGAATCTTTACCTCTTATTTCGCCTACCTCCTTGTTCCACAAGACCTCTATTTTTGTATGATCCTCGACCCTTTTTTGCATTATTGCACTAGCTCTAAAGGAATCTCTTCTATGAACAATATATACTTTTTCAGCAAATTTTGTTAAGAAAAGAGCCTCTTCCATTGCAGAATCTCCGCCTCCAACAACCGTAACTATTTTATCCTTAAAAAAGAAACCATCACATGTTGCACATGCAGAAACTCCATAGCCTTGTAGTCTATTCTCACCCTCAACACCAAGCCACTTAGCAGAAGCTCCAGACGAGACGATTATTGATTTTGTAAGGTAGGTGTCTTTACTTGTCACCAATTCAAAACCCTGGTTTGACTCATTAATGGATGTAACCGTCAGAGGGTAAATCTTCGTACCAAACTTTTCAGCTTGTGCTTTAAATTCCTTCATTAATTCTGGACCAAGAATCCCATCTTTAAATCCTGGGTAATTTTCTACATCTGTTGTGAGCATAAGTTGACCACCCGATTCCAAGCCCTCAAACAAGACTGGTTCAAGATTTGCTCTTGCTGCGTATAAACCAGCAGTATACCCAGCAGGACCAGAACCTATTATTGCTAGATTATTTATCATTTACTTTTTCTTCCTATAATTACGTGCTGCAAGAACTAGGAAAACAAAACCTAACATTGCCATAGCGAAGCCTGCTGGATTAAGACCAAGAGAGAAACCTAACCCCTGAACTACTTTTAAAGAACCCATGAAAAAAAACACAATAGACATGACCAGTAATACAATCAGCACAAAACCCAAGGTTATGAATCCAGTAAACCTTTTGATCGGTTTAACTATTAAATCCCGCATTGTTTCGACAAGACTATCTACTGCGTCTGTAAAATTGTCATCTTCAATATGTTTTTCTTTGTCTTCCATCACATTTAATGATAAGCCAATATCGTTTATTCATTTATTTTATTGAGTATTTATTAATCGGATGTCATTACAAATAGTTTCTGATTTGAGAGCAAGAATCCCTTATTTTTATAGAGCTTTTGTGCAGCTACATTTTGAGGTTGTGTATTAAGCTTCATTGAGATCATTTTCTTTTTAGACATGTCTACTAAAATATTTTCTAACATAGAACTCCCTAAACCGGACCTCTGAATATCTGGGTGGACAGCAAATCGCTGAAGAAACGAAGACCTCATTGTCATACCAACTATTCCATAGGCTAAAAATTCCTTCCCTTGTTTGTAGGTATATAAACTTGTATCTCTACAACTCTTTAATGTATCAAAAAGAGATAGTGTAGAAGATCTCCAATAAGGCTCAAATATCTCTTTATCCAACAAAACTATCTCTTCAAAAATATTTACATCAAATTTCTTAATTTCAAAAAACTCGCCTTTTATATTGTGGGATATAGGTTTATTAAATAAGTATGTATATAAACAAAGCTCCCTAGCAATACTCCAACCCCCCTTAAGCCAGATGTCTAATTGATCAGAGTTGACTAAAGATGAATTGAAAATTAAGTTCTCATACGTAGCTTTATCTGAGCATTTACGTAAAAAATATTTTCCGCCTCTTTTTTTATCAAAATAGTGGATATTGACTTCATCATTCCACATTCTGGTTTCGTATGATCCGTAAAGCGTGTAAACTTTTCTCTTCTTATCTACTGAAGACATATTTCAATAGTTTTTTATCATTACCAAACGACAACATATCATATGCAGAGTCATAATCTTTTAAAGATACTCCCAACACTTCATCATCAGGTTCTTTAGCGAATGCTTCTACTATGTCCATCTGGTAATACCAAACAGTCTTATCTATCTCCTGATTCTCCCAAACATAGGTATACGTTGTTTCACTTATTGGTTTTGAATTGCTTTCTGCTACAACGGTAAACCCTGTTTCTTCAGACACCTCTCTAAGTGCTGCTTCTAGTGGTTTTTCTCCTTCTTCTATATGTCCTTTTGGAAACCCCCAATAGCCATCATCATTAGGTCTTCCTGGATCGGGTTTGTTTTTAACTATTAACACCATATTGTTTCTAATAGCTATACCACCTGCTGCAAAATCAACTTTTGAATTCATTTTTACTGTTTATTTTATCGTTTAAGCTATCAAGTATGGTATCAAAAACATTTAAAAAGAGAATGAATCAGAACCCATTTCTTATTGAAATTTGCAATAAATTCAACAATTACGGGAAAGAATTCTGGATGGTTGGGGGTGCTGTGAGAGACTTCTTATTAAAAGAAGATACAGAAGATTTTGACTTTGCTACAAATGCTACTCCTGAGGAAATAATTGAAGTGCTTTCAGATAATGGGTATCGGTTTACTAAAGTCGGAATAGAATTTGGAACTATAGCTGTACATATTGAAAACCGAACTCTTCATATAACAACATACAGGAGAGATGAGTATGATAAGGATTCTAGAAAACCAGAAGTAGTTAAAGTAAACGAACTACACGAGGATTTATCTAGAAGAGACTTTACCATAAATGCTATTGCATACGACCCAATAAAAAATTCTATAGAAGACCCTTTCGGTGGGGTTAAAGACTTAGCATTGGGAAAACTCAAAACTCCTAGAGATCCGTCGGCTTCTTTTTCAGATGATCCCTTAAGAATGCTGAGGGCTTGCAGGTTTATAAGCAAGTATGAGTTTTCTATAGATAATGAAATGTTTAAGGCAATAGAGAAAGAGTCTGAGAGGTTGGCAATAGTAAGCGCAGAAAGAGTCCGCGATGAATTATCAAAGATGTTAGTAGGTAAGAAGCCATCATTAGGGATAAGGGTTTTTGTTGAGAGTGGTTTGAGTAATTATGTAATTCCAGAAATCAACGAACTAAAAATGGAGAAAGATCCAGACCACCATCATAAAGATATTTATGAGCACACCTTAGTTGTTACAGATACTGTTTCTCCAGACCTCCCCTTACGACTTGCAGCACTACTTCACGATATTGCTAAACCAAGAACAAAAGGATTAGATGGAGAGAAAGTTCACTTCAGACATCATGAAATAGTAGGAGGAAAGATGACTAAAAAAATCATGGAGAAGCTTAGATATGAAAAAACTCTAACAAAAAAAGTTGTGAGACTAGTCGAACTTCACTTAAGGCCTCACACTTTCAAAATGGGCTGGAGTGATTCAGCTGTGAGGAGGTATATCGTAGATGCAGCTGAGGAGATTCATGAGCTTAACGAGCTAGTGCGTGCAGATGTAACTACAAAAAATACAAGAAAGAAAGAAGAGATATATGGATATCTAGACAACCTACATGAAAGAATTATAGAAGTTTCTGAAAAAGAAGAAATAAGTAAAATGAGACCCCCTATATCTGGAGATGAGGTGATGAAAGAGTTGGATATAGAGCCCGGCCCTCTTGTAGGAAAAATTATGGAAGCTTTGTATGAGCAGAGAATTAATGAAGGTTTAGTTTCCAAGGAAGAAGCCTTAGATCTTGCAAGAGAAACTAAAAAGATAGAGTCAGAATAGATTACTAATAAATATATTTTATTAAGCTTTGTACTACATTAATCTGACAAGGTGAACAATTATCTACCAAAAAACTTAAATCTTTCAGGAGAAAGCTATGAAATTAATGGCGTATCTTTGCTTGAGCTATTAAAGGAACATAAGACACCTTTATATATCTATGACTGGGAACATATAAAAGATAATATAAAAGCTTTCAAAGAAGCTTTTGGCCAAGAAACGATATACAGATATGCAGCAAAAGCTTTTATTTGTAAAGCTCTTGTTGAAGAACTATCTGATAATGGTTGGGGTTTAGATGTAGTTTCAGGAGGAGAGATGTTTACAGTAAATAAAACCTTGGGAACACTAAAAGACACCTTATTTAACGGCACATTTAAATCTAAAGAAGAGATCGATTACTTTATAGCAAATAATGGAGGATGCATATCTATAGACAATAGAGGAGAAGTCGAAACTGTTAATAAGATTGCTAAGAGGAATAAATCAATACAGAGAGTTTTGGTGAGATTGAATCTTGATTTGGGTGCAGAAACACATCCAATGGTTCTTACCTCTGGATACAATCAACAGTTTGGAATCTCCTTATCTCATGCTGGAGAGGTCGTTTCTTCTATTGTAAATTCAGAATCTCTTTCTTTCTCGGGAGTACATGTTCATATTGGAAGCCAAATTAGAGATCCGGAGAGGTACAAACTTGCAATGAAAGAGTGTGGTTCTTTTCTAAAAAGATATGGAGAAAAGATAGATGAGGCACCTATATTCAATGCTGGTGGAGGATTCTTCTCTCCATATGCAGGAGATGATTATGACGAAGAACTGATTGTATATAGTGAATCCATTAAGCAAGGAATAAATGAATCATGGGGTAAAGAGTATAAATTGATGATTGAGCCAGGTAGGGCAGTGGTGAACAATCCTGGGGTAATACTCTACTCAACAGGAGCAATAAAGTCTGACAGAGGAGAAAAGCCCTATATATTAGTAGACGGAGGAATGTCTGATAATCCGAGACCGGCGCTTTATGGGAGTGAACATAAACTCTTCAATATAAGCAACTTATCCGAAGAGAAGATTACTTTTGCTGTTTCCGGAAGACACTGTGAGTCAGGAGACCTCCTTGTTGAAAATGCAGAACTTCCGCAAGATACAAAGCAAGGAGATATACTAATGTCAACATCAACAGGAGCATACACTTATTCAATGGCCAGTAATTACAATAGAGTTCCAAAGTCAGGAGTAGTAGCTATATCAAACAACAATGCTTCAGTAATTATTAAACAGCAGAGCTTTGGAGATACAGCTCTAAATGATGTCTAAGTGTAAATACTCAGTCCCCTTTCTATTAATTTTACTGACAGCAGCATGTGGAAGTAATAACAGCGGTATAAGGATAGTTTCACTTTCCACAACCCATTCAGAAACTCTGCTAGAGCTAGGAGCTAGTAAGAAATTAGTTGCTGTAGATATGTACGTAGAAATGAAGAACTCAGAAGATATCCAAAGAATAGACGCCTTCCTGGTCAATACAGAAGATATTCTTCAGCTGAGACCTACCCATGTAATTATGGCATTTCCAAATGATAAGTTGAGGAAAGATTTGGAAAGGAGAAATATAAAGGTTCTTATCTTCCCTCCAGCAAGAAATCTAGAGGAGGTCTATAGTCAAATAAGCTCAATTTCAGAACTTGTTAAAGCAGAAGAAAAAGCTGAAAAGATTGTATCAGAAATGAAAGAAGAGGCTGATCTAATTACCAAAGAAATCAAGCCTACTGGAAAAAGAATTTATCATGAGTTGGGATATACATATGGAATCTACTCTGTAAATGAAAAGTCATTAATTGGAAGTTTTTACGAAACCCTTGGTTTTAATAATATAATTACTGGAGACAATACTAAGAATAACGATGGTTATCCAAAAGTTCCGGAGTATATAATAATTCAAAAGAATCCTGAAATTATAATTGTAGGCCATAGAGAGACGTTAAGGAACGAAATAGAAAATAGACCAAGTTGGGGAAGAATCTCTGCAGTTATAGAGAATAAGATATTTTATATAGATGAGAACCTTGCTAACAACTGGGGTATATCTTCTGTAGAGCTGCTCCGTACAATAGCAATAGAAACAGAAGTCTTATCTCCAAGGCAAGAAAAAAAAGTTGATATTAATTTTCAACAAATTTATATAGTTGTCATTGCTGTCCTAGTGCTTATCATGAGAAGGAAGGGAATAATAAAGGAGAAAACATGAAGGGCCATACATCAGATTTATATATTTTAGCATTTGACCACAGAGGGACTCTTACAAAAGGGTTGTTAGGAGTTGAAGGTAGGACCCCTTCAGCTGAAGAAGCGAATAAGGTTAGTGAGATGAAGTCTATTATTTTTGATGGATTCAAGTCTTCTATTGATAAAGGAGAGTCAGTAGATAATTGTGCAGTTTTAGTTGATGAACAATTCGGAAGAGATGTACAAGAAGAGGCAAGAAGTCTCGGAATTCGTTTTGCAGCTCCGGTTGAAAAATCTGGACAGAAAATATTTGATTTTGAATATGGAGATGAATTTGGGGATAAGATTAATGAAGTTGGAGCAGATTATATAAAGATTCTAGTTAGGTGGAACCCTGACGATGATGAAGAAAGTAGAAAAATTCAAGGAGAGAGAATAAAGAAGCTTTCTAATTGGATAGTTGAAAATGAAAAAAGTTTTTTACTAGAGTTTTTAGTTCCTGCAACAGAGGAGCAGTTAGCCATGGTAGATGGTGAACAAAGTAGATACGACTCTGAGATAAGACCAGGATTAGCAGTTAAAGTTGTTGAAGAAATGAGAGAAAAAGGAGCAGATCCAGATATATGGAAAATCGAAGGTCTTGAAAAAACAGAAGACTGTAAAAAAGTAGCTTCCGCAATAAGAGATGGAGGAAGAGAAGAAGTAATAGCAGTTGTTTTAGGAAGAGGAGCGGATGACCAAAAGGTTAACGAGTGGCTCAAAGCAGGTGCTTCTGTAGAAGGATATAAAGGGTTTGCTATAGGGAGATCAATATTTTGGGATTCACTAAAAGGATGGTTTACTGAGGAAATAACAAGAGAACAAGCAGTAGATCAAATATCAGAGAAATACAGAAGCTTTATATCGGTATACAAAGAGGCCCAGAGTTAAGCAAGCCCATGGTTAAAGAGAAAGCAATTATAGGACAGTCTGGAGGACCAACAGCAGTCATAAATAAATCTTTGGTTGGTTTTATAAAAAGCTCCATAGATAATTTTGAAGAAGTTATAGGAGCTAGGCATGGACTAGAAGGAATGCTTTCAAGAGACTTTGTAGACTTAAAGGCCTTAAGCGAATCAGAGGTGTATGGAATTTCACGAACACCAGCTGCAGCTTTAGGTTCAGTTAGAAAGAAACCAACAGAAGGTGATATAGATAAACTTCTAGATATCTTTAAAAAGGATGAAATAAGAAATTTTTTCTACATAGGGGGGAATGATTCTGCTGAAACTGCAAATCTTATTCTAAAAGGTGCAAAAAGTCTCGATTTTGAGATGAAGGTTTTTCACATACCAAAAACGATAGACAACGACTTACTTGAAACAGATCACTCTCCAGGATATGGTTCCGCAGCACGTTTTGTAGCTCATGCATTTCAAGGCGATGATGCAGATACTAGAAGCATGAAAGGGATTAAGATCAATGTTCTTATGGGGAGACATGCTGGGTGGTTGACTGCAGCTAGTATGCTTGGAAAATCTAATCAAGATGATGGACCTCACTTGATATATGTACCAGAGAAGGTTTTTAATATAGACACTTTCTTACAAGAAGTTCAAGAGGTATATAAAAACCTAGGCAGATGCGTGGTTGCTGTTTCTGAAGGAATTCAAAACGAGGATGGAGAATACTTTCTGCAAACCTATGCAGAAGAAGCCTCTTCTGAGCTTGCAGGAAAAAAAGATAGTCATGGAAATATACAGTTATCAGGCTCGGGAGCGTTAGGGGATACTCTTTCAGATCTTGTTTCTAAAGAAATAGAGGGAGCTCGGGTTAGAGCTGATACTTTCGGGTACCTTCAAAGATCATTTATAGCCGATATTTCTGAAATTGATGCAGAAGAGGCAGAAAGAGTTGGTTCTTACTCAGTTGAAGTTTGTACAAAGAACAATATAGGCAGCGGGTCTATAGTTCTTTTAAGGAAAGACTCAGAAGAGTATTACTGTGAGACTGACTGTGTAGAGCTAAGTAAAGTTGCAAAAGGCACTAAAGAGATACCAGAAAATTTTTTATCACCAGATAAACCCTATGTTACTAATGATTTCTTTGAGTATGCCATGCCACTAACAGGAGGAATTGAGCCAAAAACTCAATTGTTTGTATAGTTATGACAAAAATTGAACTGAAGAAAGAAGACTTCGAGGTTTTTTGGAGTATGACGGTACGATATTACGAACTAGACCCACAGGGGATAGTTCATAACGCCAATCATGCTGCTTTTTACGACCAGGCTGGCTATGCATACTTTAAGCATGTGAATTATGACTATACGAAAGAAATGAAGGAAAGCAACCAGGACTTTCACACAGTTCAAATAACAATAGGATATTACAAACCACTCTATTTAGATGACGAAATTGTAATAGGAGTAAAGCCAAAAGAAGCTGGTAATTCAAGCCTAACCTTTTTGATGGGAATGTTCCTTGCTGACTCAGATGAGTTAGTAGGGACATGTGAAGTAGTATGGGTTTATACCGATCTGGATACAAAGAAATCAGTCTCAATTCCAGAAGATAAGAGAGCTAAATTACTTGGGGAGAAGATATGAACAGGGGCTCTCTAGAAGACAAAGAGAGAAAGTTTACCAGGAATGTAGAGAAGATAATTATGAACTTCATTTACCTTGTGTTTGTCGGAATATTTGGATTAATTGCTTGGACAGGTACTTTAAGAGAAGCTTGGATCATGTTTCCGATAGCTGCAGTTTCAATTCCTCTAACTAAATGGTCGATTAAGTGGCAGAACGATCGCATGATACGAAGTGCTAAGAATGTTGATGATATAGGAACTCTTACAAAGAAAATTGAAAAGCTTGAAGAGAGAATAAATAAGCTAGAGAGAACTTAATTAAGGAATATGAGATTTTACAATCTATGCAGAAACAATAACAATATATTAGTTACCTTCTTCTTTTGCCTTTTATTTATATTCTTTATCTCCTGTACAATAGCGCCAGCACCAACGGAAGGCTTTGCCGAACAAGGTGTAGAAAGTCAAAAAATTAACGAAAACAAAAACGGACTCAAAATTTCTTATATAAACCAAGAAGGCAAATCACAGATCGAGTTTCTTGAGAATAAGCTAACATTGATAATATTTTGGGCTGATTATTGTTTTACATGTAAAAAAGAACTACCAAAGATAAATGCGAGAATTGATGAGCTTGAAAAGAAATTTGATGTCTTGGCCTTAGCTCATGGTGAAATAGAGATAACTAATAAATTTGTTGAAGAGAATTTTATAGATAGACTAACAGTAGGTTTTTCAACGCAAGAAATTAGAGATACTTATGGAATTATTGGTCAGCCAATAACAATAATCATAGGAACAGACGGAGAAGTTCTATACAAGCATTTTGGATCTCTTTTATTTGATGAGATATTAAACTTCTAGTTTCTATGAATAAGTTCTTTAAATTATTTTTGATTTTATTATTTATTCCAATGTGTTCAAATCAGGACTCAGGTCTGGTGGCAACTTTAGAGAAAGAAAAAACGATCAGCGAAGATGAACAAGTTCCACCTAAGGAAGATCATCCAAAGATTTTATCCGAATGCTTAAGAGGAAAAGGATATAAGATCCAAACTCCTTTCGATATTGAAGACATGAAAGAGACACTAGATAGTTTTTCAAAGGAAATGACTAGACAGGAAAAGATTGTTTTTCAAGAAGATCTAAGGTCATGTATCCAAGAAAATGATCTTTGGTCAGACAGAAGGACCTTAAACCCTGAAGTGATGGCAGAGCTATACGACAACAATCTCGAACTTGCGCAATGCCTTAGAGAGAAAGGAGTCGATGTTGCTGACCCCACACAAGAAAATCCAAAAGTAGATTTAAAAAACACGGAACTTGAGAGAGAAGACCTAAAAGAAAAGCTCGACGAATGTGGTTCTAAAGGCTTGAAGCTTGTAAGAGGAAAGCCATAATTTACACCGTAAGTTGGAGTTTTTGTTTATTGTTCTAACTATTAGTATGGTTTAGATGAAGAATAGAAATCTTTACGTATTAATTGGAGCAATCATTTTCCTAGGTGGTTTTTTATACATAAACTCAGATCAAGATGAAGGAAGCAGCACAAAATCTTTAGACCTTACGACAGTAAAGGTTCAAAGAGGTGACTTAGAAAAGAAAGAAGAGTACAACGGAACAATAAGGCAAGTCGATAAATCTTCAATAAGATCATCTCTCACCGGCGTTGTCACTTACCTTCCCGAAGAAGGTTCTGTTATAAACTTTGGACAAGTTCTGTATTCAGTAGATGGAAAGCCGGTCGTATTGCTAGAAGGCTCTATACCCTTCTATAGGACGCTTGATCTAACTTCCAAAGACGGTCCAGACATTAAACAATTGGAGCAGTCTTTAATTGATATGGGATATGCTAAAAACTCTTTTGTTGCTGATGAAATCTTTGATGAAGAAACATCAGGCATGCTTAACTCTTTATATATAGATTATGGTATTGAAACAAAAACTGAGATAACAGCTACTGAACAAATTGCAATTAATAGTAAAAATGCCGAGGTGGAAACAATAGAAGAAGCAATATCTTCTGGGGTAACGACCTTAGTTCAAGTACAACAGAAAAAGAAAGCTTACGATGATGCAGAAGAAAATGCGATAAAAGAAAACGCAGCATGGCAAGCTTACCAGACAGAGATAGAGAAACTTGAAGATGATATTTACGAGCTTGACTACCAAGCTTTGAGTGAAGAAACAAGAGCTAGTAGAAAAGAAGATTACGAATCACAAATCGAAGAGAAAAAGAGGCTTCAGGCTAAAGAAGCAGGAGAAGGGTCAGTAATTGATGCAGACGAAGCTCTTACAATAGAAACTGCAAAGAAAGCTTACGATGATGCTCTCGAGTCATATAATGAGGGGGCACAACAAGAGGCAAACCTAGAAAAAGCGAAAGAGGACTTAAGAGATTTAGAGCTTTCATCAAAATCTGAAACATTTAGCCCTACCAACGCTTTAAGTTTAAAGTCTCCAATTAATGTAGGAAGTTATGTTGCAAAAGTAGGAGATGCAATCGTTGCTTCTTCACCCCTTTATGCATCTTCGGGAGTTTCCCGTGAAGTTACTTTTAACCTTCCAGCAGGAGATCAGGGAATGATATCTGTCGGGGATAATGTAGTTGTAATACTTCCTACAGACGAAGAGATAAAAGCCGTTGTTCGTTTTATAGACACGGTTGTTACAGAGATTAATAATGGTTCCAAAGTAATAGAAGTAGTTCTGGATGTAGTTGATGCCGATGACACAGAGACTTATGATGAAGCACCAGTAGACATTCTTGTAACAAGTGAAGTATCCGAAGACGTACTATATGTTCCTGTAAATGCTCTCGTCGCATTGGCTGAAGGAGGGTATGCAGTTGAAGTATTGTCAGGAGAAGAGAAGTCATATATTTCGGTAGAGATAGGTGTATTTACTGATGGATATGTAGAAATTATTGGGAACATACAAGAAGGACAGGAAGTTATTGTTCCAAGATGAACAAGTCTAATACAGTTATCTCTCTTCAAAGTGTATCCAAGACCTATGAAGGCCCACCACCTGTAAGAGCAATAAACAAGGTATCAATTGAAATACAGGACAAAGAATTTGTTGCAATAGTAGGAGAATCAGGAAGTGGGAAGACAACTCTATTAAATATAATAGGATTACTAGATGGCGTTTCGGGAGGAAAGGTATATATTGACGGAGAGGATACAACCAAACTTTCAGACGATGAACTCTCAAAACTTAGAGGTGAAAAGATTGGTTTTATATTCCAAAGCTTCTTTCTTCTACCTGGTCTTACAGCTCTCGAAAATGTAGCTGAAGGGCTTCTTTATCAAGGAGTTGATCGCAAAGGACGCTTAGAAGAAGCTACTAAAGTATTAAAACAAGTTGGTCTGGAAGACAGAATGGGTCATTTACCAAAAGAACTTTCCGGTGGCCAACAACAGAGAGTAGCTATTGCTAGAGCATTGGTTCAGAACCCATCGTATATACTCGCAGACGAACCTACAGGAAATTTAGATAGAGAATCAGGACTAAATATATTAAGAATTCTTAAAGAATTGAACAAAGAAGGGAAAACAGTCATAATGATTACCCATAACAAAGAGCATGCAAAAGCTTTCGATAGAACTATAACCCTTACCGATGGGGAGGCATTCTTGTGAAAAAGAAACTCAGTTTACTAGATATATATTCCGTTGCTGTCTATGGAATAAAATCGAGAAAAGGAAGATCAATCATGACTTCTATAGGGATTGGTATTGGTATTGCTGCAATTGTTGCAGTTATTGGAATTTCAGCTTCAGGAAAAGCAGACCTAATAGCAACTTTAGAGTCATTAGGAACAAATCTTATAAAGGCTTCTCCAACCAGTGGATTTTTTGGCACACAAGATGATTTGCCTGAGGGAGTCTTGGGAATGGTAGAGAGAATAGGACCCGTAGAGGAAGTTACTTCGACATCTCAAACGAATCTTCTTGTCAGGAGGTCAAATTTTATCTCTGAACTAGAAGGGGGAGGAATCTCAGTTATTGTTACAAATCCTGAACTACTAGATGTAGTTGGAGGTTCTTTAGTTGAAGGAAGATTTATTGAAACAGGGTTATCAAATCTTCCAGTTGCAACGCTTGGCTCAGTTACAGCTAAAAGATTAGGGATAAATAATCTAGATATAGCAACAAAAATATTAATTAATAACGAATGGTTTGGTGTGATAGGAATTGTTGAAAAGCTATCTATACATCCTGACTTAGATAGGTCAGTGTTTATAGGGTATAGCGTTGCAAAAGAATTGTTCGATATTGACTCAGAGCCCTCCACTATCTATTTAAGAGCAAACCCAACATATGTTGAGGATGTTGTTGATGTTCTTGCTCCAACCATGAATCCAGAGAATCCGGACCAGGTTGAAGTCTCAAGACCATCTGATGCCCTAGAAGCACAACAGGCTGCAGAGGATGCATTCACAAGTCTACTCTTAGGACTTGGTTCAGTTGCTTTGTTAGTAGGGGGAGTAGCAATTGCAAATGTTATGGTAATGTCTGTTCTTGAAAGAAGGATGGAAATAGGTGTTCGACGATCTATAGGGGCTACACGTTCAGAGATAAGAACACAGTTTCTTCTCGAGAGCGTTTTACTCGCTGGGTTTGGGGGCCTAGTGGGTGTTTTGCTTGGAGCAGGGATAACAATTATATACACAAGATATGCAGATATAATATTCTCAATTCCTGTCTGGCAAGTTTTCGGGGCTATTGTTCTCGCTCTAGTTATTGGCGCTCTAGCAGGTCTATATCCTGCAATCAGGGCATCTAAAGTTCAACCAGCAGAAGCAGTGAGATCATGAAAAGAGTTACGCTATTTCTTTTCTTGGCTTGTTGCACCATAGGGGGGGAGGAAGTAGAGGAGATTGCTACGATAGAAACCATAGCTGAGGTAAAAGAACAGGAAGAAGAAGTTACTTTTGAAGAAGGGCTGCTTAGTTTTGCACGGTGCATGAGAGAAGAAGGTCTTGATTTTCCCGATCCATCTTTTGATTCAGAAGGAAACCCCGAGTTTACAGATTTCGATATAGAAGACCAAGATGCTTTAGAGGCAGCATTTGTAAATTGTGAAGACATTCTAAGAGATGCTTTTCCAGACGAATTTGATCTTGATCCCGAAGTTCAAGCTGCACTATATGACGCATCCTTAGAGTTTGCACGGTGCATGAGAGAAGAAGGTCTTGATTTTCCTGATCCTAAACCTGGCGAATTCGGTTTTTTTGCATTTAGAGATGCAGAAGTTGACTTTAACGATCCAGCATTTCAGGATGCTTTTGAAATCTGTCAACCAGAAAACCCTTTAGGCGGTGATGATTGAGATGAATAAAAAAAACTTTTTTATATTAGAAAAAGTATTATCCTATCATCTGTAGACCACTAATTTAGGAAAAGAAAATGGCTAACAGATGTCAAGTTACAGGAAGAGAACCACGTTCTGGTAAGAACGTATCCCATGCTCATAACAGGACTAATCGCTGGTTTCGACCAAACATACAGACAAAAAGGTACTGGTTGGAAAGTGAGAGTCGCTGGGTCAAGCTTAAGGTGAGCACAAAAGGAATTAAAACAATCGACAAACGAGGGATAGAGGTAGTAGTTAAAGAGATTAGACAAAGGGGAGAAAAAGTCTAGCTCTATTTTTCTTTATTTTAATGTTGAGTAAAGAACCTCTTTCCACTTATTAGAATCAAGCTCCCAACATATATTTATATTCCTAGTTGTATTTGACCAATGCTCATCAATGTTTGGATCATTTTCTCCAACATGGAGTTGATCAACTATAGTCATTCCTCTAGAGGGTCCATCGAGGACTACCTTTACATTATGCCTAGATTGTTTAAGTATTACAGAGTCATCAAGAGCAACTGACATAGCAACAGGGTCTGGTAATCCGAGACCGGGGTCTCCTAGCCAATTTTGGCTTGATTCAAGCGCATGCTTATTGCAGTCTATAGTAAAGTCTCCCTTGGAGGTTTTGAAGGAATATACATATTCCATCTCCTCTTCTGTTATGTTGGCATCACCTCGACAGAGTTCCCATCCAACCATAGTTATATCTGGATGCCCTGAATTAAAAACAATATCAGCTGCTTCTGGGTCGCACCATATGTTATATTCCGCTGCAGGAGTTACATTACCAACAGAACAAGAAGATCCTCCCATTACTACTATTTTTCTTATACAAGAGACAATCGAAGGATCTTTATTTATAGCTAGGGCTATATTTGTTAATGGTCCAAGAGTAACAAGAGTTATTTCACCAGGTTTTTTCTTAAAACTTTCGACCAATACATCTATTGCAGAACCTTTTTGAGCTTCTTCTTTTGGTTCTGGGTAATTCATTCCCCCCATACCATCTGGTCCATGAAACCAGTCTGCATGCTCTCTTTTTTTCTCCAGCGGTTTATCAGCCCCTACATAGACAGGTGTGGATTTACCACATAACTCTATTGTGTATCTAGCGTTTATACTCCCTTGCTCTACAGGCATATTTCCAGAAACAATTGTTACTGCTTCTACTTCCACATCTTCCCATTCCAATGCCATAAGTAGTGCTACAGCATCATCTGATGCAGTATCTGTATCAACTATGAACTTTCTTTTGTCCATAGTTAGAATCTAGTAAAGAAAGAGGCAGGAATCAATTACGAATTAGATTCTTCCCAAACTTCTTTAAAGAAAGATTCTCTACCAGACGCCTTCTTGTATATTCCATAGCGAAGATTATTTTTTATATAATAATCTTGATGATAATCTTCAGCAATATAAAACTCCTCTGCCTTAGATATCGCAGTAACTATTGGATCACTAAATTTTCCTGAAACCTCTAACTCTTTCTTAGTTCTTATGGCAATATTTTCTTGGTCTTCATTAAGATAGAAAATTTCTGTCCTATATTGAGATCCATAATCATTAAATTGATAATTTAGAGCTGTTGGATCAATATTTCTCCAATATACTTCAATTAATTTTTCGTACGAGACAAGACTCTTATCATAGACAATCTGTACAACTTCAGCATGTCCTGATTTGCCTGTTGAAACTACTTCATAAGTTGGGTTTTCCATATCACCACCCATGTAACCTACTGTTGTTGAAATAACACCTTCGAGTTCGTCAAAAGGTGGTTCCATGCACCAGAAACAACCGCCTGCAAAATAGGCTATCTCATAGTTCTCTTCGATTTGAGTTGCTGGTATCTCTTCCCCACTTGATTCGCAAGAAACAAGAATGATAGCAAAGAGAATAAGTAGTTTCTTCACTCTGTAAGTTCGGTTATTTTCAATATAGATTTCCCTACCATTGGTCCTCTAGTCATAGCCTTTCCCACAATCCCATACTTGCTTCTTATAGCATTAATTCCAGTGAGTTTTTCTTGTTCATCTATTATTTCAGAGGCTTTGGCCTTATAATCTTTTGTCAACTTTTCAGACCCACCTGCATTTGTTTCACAAAGTATTACTTCGCTATTATTTCTAATTCTTTTTACTTTCCCAGCACCGCTGCTCGTCGTTACGACTAAATAGTTTTTTTGTTGTGCAATCCAGACAACGGTAGGAACCGGTGTTCCATCTCTCTTATATGAAGTAAGTATCACATACTCTTTTGATGCAAAGTCCAGCAATTTCATTCTTAAATTATATTATGGAAAGCTCTTAACTAGTAAATAATAACAGTAAGGGTTGAAGTGAGAAAAAGTCTGACAAATGAAAAACCCAGTTGATCTTGCGACCTACTGGGCTCTTCGTACTAGATAAGTTTATATTGCTATATCCTTATCTAGTAACATATAATTTATCCTATTTTGCATTGTTCCACAAGTTATTTCTTAGTGTATTTTTCGCGAATTTTCATTCAAAAAATATCAATAAATTATTGGTTTTTTTTCATACAAAAATATTTAATCCAAACTAACTTGCTGTTTATTACAAAAGAGATAGTCATTCAATTGATTTAGTAGAATATATCTAGGAGGTTATTTAATGAATCAAAAAGAAGCTAAATTAGGAAAGACAATGGCGCTGACTGCGTCTTTAGGAACAGTTGCTTCATTCATAATTGGTGCAATATTAATTGGGCCATCAAATGTTGGATACAGTTCAACCTATGGGGCGTTGAGTGATATTGTTAGTTTATTACAAGGTTTTGGTTTCGTCTTCACTATTGCTTTATGTATGAAGATGTTTAATGCGGAAGAGAATCCTTATTTTAGAATAATAAGCTCAGTTGCTTTTGTGGCAGCATCTGTGCAATTAACTGGATCGATGTCAGCTACTGCTAATTACAATAGTGTATTTGATACAGTATTCAATGCTTCAGAAGTTGGATCAATTGCTGGTGTAGGGACATTCGTTTCTTTCATAATTTATGGAATTTGGGCATTATCTGTAATCAATTGTGACGAAGAGAACCTACTTTCTTCTTGGGGGAAGATGGCCGGGCAGGGAGCAGCGTATCTTATATTTATTGTCCAGGCAGGATCCTTTTTTGGGTTTATTCCAGCAAGAGCTTTTGTAGCAGTATTTGTTCTTGGAGGAGTCGTTCTATATCCATTGTTTGTGTACAGCATAAGCAATGCATTTGCAAGTAAGGCTTAACTAATAAATCAAAACTAAGATTTATAAAAGGAGTCCTTAATCTATATTAGAGATTCTCTATTGTCTCTAATAGCTGACTAGTGTCGTTTATTGTAACGGTTAACATGCCTTCTACAAAAAGATTCCGGTACCTTCTTTCATCAGCATCAATTGCAAGCACAGGCTTCTTCATGGCGTAGGTATAGCCTATTTCAGAAGAGGTTCCTGAATCAATATCCTGTCCTGTAATTAGAGCAACGGTTATGTCTGCCTTCTTTAATGCGTCTAAGTCTGTCTGAAAAATAGTATCTTTTGTTTCCTGTGACATATGATCTGTACTTCTACGTTCCTCAAGTTCTACAACCTGATCTCTATGAGGCAGGAAGCAGTTGTAACCATTTGATTCAAGGACTTCTGCAATCTCTTCTAAGTACCTCTTCTCGTGTATGTTAAATAATGGCCCAGCTATATAAACTTTTTTCATTAGCTAAAGAGACTCCAGAGTAATTTCAACCATTGTCTTAAGACCGAGCTCCCTCTCTTCTGATGACATCTGTTCATGTTTTTCACCATGTATGACATCCGATACAGTAACAACAGCTAAAGACTCTGCTCCATATTCTGAAGCAACTCCATATAGCCCTGCAGCCTCCATCTCTACAGCTAAGATACCCATTGACTCCATGACCTTAAACTTTTCAGGTCTAGGGTCATAAAATAAATCTCCAGAAAATATATTTCCTATGTGTACCTCTTTGCCTAAATTCTCTGCACTATGTACAAAACTATGTACCAAATTCCAAGAAGCAGTAGCAGAAAAATCCATATCAGAAAATCTTGTTCTATTTACACCGGAGTCAGTCGAAGCTCCGATTCCAACAACTATATCTCCTAAACCTAAATGGTTTGCTATTGCTCCACTGCTTCCAACTCTGATTAAATTTTTTACTTTATATTCTGTAATTAGTTCTTTTGCGTATATAGAAGCCGAGGGAATCCCCATACCTGTTCCCATAACGGAAATATCATTTTTTTTGTATTTTCCAGTAAAACCCAGTATGTTTCGAACATTTGTAACTTCTTCAAAATTATCAAAGAATGTTTCTGCTATAAACTTTGCTCTTAGAGGGTCTCCTGGTAGCAAAACAGTCTCGGCAAAAGAACCATCTTTGGCATTTATATGCGGTGTTACCATGTATTAATTCTAGTACTAAAAGTAATCAGGTTCTTGTCCAGGAATCCATTTAATGTTACATCCTGCACTTGGAAATTGATCCCCAACAGGAGGTTCTCCAGCCAGCATTAAACTAGCTGCATTTAGGATGTCAATCCCTGTTACGGGGGTATCATTTCCAGGTCTAGATCCATCCATTTGTCCTCTATAGACAAGCTCTTGGTTCCTATCAAACAAGAAAAAATCAGGAGTACACTGAGCTGTAAATGATTTGGCAACACTCTGATCTGTGTCAACTGTGTATGGAAACTTGAATCCCCAACTATCTGAGTATTCAATCATTTTTTCAAAACTATCTTCTGCATATTTTTCTTGTGATGAATCATTTGAATTGATTCCAATTACCCCTATCCCTAGTTCCATTAGTTCATTTGTCATACTGACTAGACCATCTTTTACATGAATAACAAAAGGGCAGTGGTTGCAAATAAACATAACAAGAAGACCCTTTGACTCATTAAAAGTCTCATTTGAATAGACTTCTCCATCGATACTCTTTAAATTAAAATCGGGTGTTTTAGTTCCTAGAGTAAGCATTGTTGAATGTTTTTCTACCATGTCCATATTCTACAAAGAATAGAAAATTGTCTTTGATTTTTGCTTGAATATAAATATGGAAAATAATATTAATTTAGATAATTTGTCTGATGATGAACTATTCAACATACAGCAAGAAGCTTATGAAATAATCAAGAAAAGAAACCTAGAGAGAGGAGATCTTGATGAAATCATAGACAGCGCATTTAAATCTGCTTTTCCAAAAATAGATGGGCTTGGCTCAGAACCATGGGTTGAAAAGTCTATCTTGATTTGTCCTGGGGCAAGAATAGATAGCAGTACAGTTAGGCACAAATGCCGATTCATTGTTGTTGATGACGAATGGTCTTGGGAATCACCCCATCAACTATTAGACACTATACGTAGAGACCAATCATCAAAAAACTTGAAACAGCATTCAATTACGTTAGTCAACCCTTTTGAAGGAATGAAGATTCAGGTTATTACTCAAAAGAGTCAACAAGGCAAACATCTAGTAGATAATGTGAGCGGTTATATTTTTTCTAAAGGAAAACTTGAGAAGACAATGGTAAAAACAAAGAGTTCTAGAAACCACTAAACTTATCTGACTGTTGCGTTATACCATTGAAGTGGGTGATAGGTACACCTATATTGCTTCTGATCTCTACCCAAAGAAAGAAAGAGTTTGCCACCCAAAAAGATAAAACAATATTAACGAAATTCCCATGATGATAAGTAAACCCCACCTTTTAAGAAGAGAGTTGTCTACATCTGAGTAATTAGAGTTAACTTTCCCCCTGCTTCTTAATAAAGGTAGAATCCGTGCCCCCGGGAGGAACGGTTGAGTTTTTAAATCAACTACAGTCTTATTTCCTAAATGTGCAATTGTATGTATGCCTGTAAAATCTCCCCCTTCAGGAGGAAAAATTTCCCCAACTACTGTTTCCTCAAATTCATTAGGCGTTAGTTTATTTATTTCGTTTAGAGATATAGAAGATCCATAATTAGGAAAACAATTTTGGGTGGGTCTTATCAGCCTTGAACCATCTTTATATATAGAACCTGCACCCCTAGAAGACCTAACATCGCTTTTTACGGGATTGAGTCTGTGTGGTTTCCATTCTCCAAGAAGGTCATCACTATACCAGATATGTAATTTCCAATAACTACCTTCGTTTCCATCAGTTGCAAAAAGCCAGTATTTGTTCTGAAAAAATACAACTGTTGGATCAATTCCTGCAAAAGAATCAACCAGAGTTTTTACAAATGATGCTTTGCCATCTTCTAGTTTATATAGATCTATTCTGTTGCTCTGTGCTGACTCAGGAATTAGAAATAGATTCTCTTCAATCTTCATTATTTGGGGATAAGAATAGTGTATTTTACTTGGGGTTATAATTTCAGTTATTTCCTCTGGTCTTGAGTATGGGAAAATGGAAAGATGGCCCCTTCCGGTGAAGTAATTAAAATTTTCTACGAGCATATCTCCTGACTTTTGATCAAAGAAAGGATCTGCTTTAAATCTCCATGGAGAATCCTCGAACAACTTATTTAATTTATTAGCTTCGAGAGTATTTTTACTAACAGTAGAAACTATATTTGGATATTCATATAAAGACCAAGATGTAAAATACAAAAGCCAGTTAAATACTTTAGCTATGAATTTATGAACTATTCCATTTTCAAATTCGTTTGTTTTGACTACTATATTCTGATTAAGAATTGTTTGAACATCTTTATAATTTCCGGGGGACAATAAACCGTTTGTTAAGTACTGAAGAGATCCAAGGTGTTGATTTATAGTTTTTACTGGATTGTAGCCAATTAGTTCTGTGTAAGAGTATGACAATATCTGAAATATATTTTTTTGTTTTTTTATTAACATTGAAAAGTTTCCGTAGTTTCTTTTATTATGTTTGGACAAATAGCTATTGAGTGAGTAGTTCTTTCCTTCACAATTTCCGATGAAATATATCGTGTCAGCATAATCTTTGGGCAAAGACAAGTCTGAAAGCCAAAGGAGATTTCCTTTTATTCCAAAAAAGTCAGAGGTATAGTTTCTAGGAATTGAATTGAATTTACTGACTAGAGAGAGATTTGATAGATTGTATGTCAAAAATTTATATATGAATTCTTTGTAATAAGTTCTACTTGTTTTTTTCCAGACAATAATTTCTTTTATTTCTGATTTCTTAATAAGTCGAGAAATAAAATCATACTTCCACTTACTTAAGACCTCAGAGTCAACAACTATAGAAATATTATCCATCATTTTTAGTTTACGCATGCATGTGTTTTGATTGAAGTTTTTTTTATAAGAGCAATAGAGCAACGAATAGAAAGCCAGAAAAGCCAACAATATCAGTTATAAGAGTTAAGAAGATATTCGAAGCAAGAGCTGGATCAAAACCAAGTTTTCTAAGAAACAGGGGAATTGTTGCTCCTGAGAAGTTACCAATGAAGATATTAAAAAAGACAGCTACTCCCAAAGGGATTGCGTATGAACTTAAATTTATAGCAAAAAGAATCAACATAGATATTAATGCAATAAAGACTCCATTCAAAAAGCCTATCAAGGATTGTTTTGCTATAACTTCTGACACTCGAGCATCTGAGATATCATTTTTTGCCAATGCTCTTATGACAATCGCTAAAGATTGCGCCCCGCTATTACCTCCAACAAGGGCTACAACTGGCATCAGTACAGCAAGCAATGCATTAGATGAGATAGAATCTTGAAACTGAGCTACTGTATATGAAACAATAAATGCCAATATTAAGTTAACAGAGATCCAAGGAAGCCTCATGGATAGAGATTTTTTTATGGGGGTGAATATATTCTCCTCCGCTCCTGCACCAAAAGACTGTGAAAAGTCTTCAGCAAGCTCTTGCTGTATAACATCAAGAGCATCAGTAACTGTCGCTTGACCAATAAGTTTATTTGAATCATCTACTACAGGCAAAGCCAACAGTTCATATTGTTTTATAAGTCTTGCTGCCTCTTCTTGATCAGTTCTTACATTTATGGATATTGGATTTTGTATCATTACTTCTTCAATCAACATATTTTCATCAGCAAACACAAGCTCTCGAAAAGAAACAACCCCAACAAGTTCTCTAGAATCATTAACTAAGTAAACATAAATTAGATCAGCAATATTGTTGTGAAGACTTCTTAACTCTAAAAGGGAATCTCCCACTGTTGTTTTAACATCCAACATAGCAACTACTTCTGACATTAACCTACCAACAGCATCTTCGGGGTAAGAGAGTCTTCTATCTATGTTCAATCTAGTTGATTTAGATAAGATATTTAAAAGCTCTGCTGACTCTTCTGCAGTTGATCTTTCAAGTACATCTATTGTGTCTTCAGTATCAAGGCTTTCAAATATCTTTGTGGCTGTGGAGGTATTTAAATATTCCAAAATGCTAATTACAGCCCTAGGTCGCAGGCAGGAAAAAAGATTTATTGCTAATTCTGTTGGCAGAGCTTCTGTCAGTGTTGCTCCTTCTTCTGGTTCAAACTCTTCAATTACGTCTGCAGAGTCAAAAGGGTCTGAGGTTACTAAATTTTCCCAAAGAGGAATATTATTACCTATGAACAAGAATGCTTCTCCAGGATCCAAGCGAGCAAACTCTCTTAGTTCCTCAGCTGTTTTAATAGATTTTCGATTTTCCATAAGAATTCCTAACATTGATAACTTTAATGAATAAATCTCTTTTTTGAGAGATTTAAAATTCTAGATATATCTAATGAATTCAATTAATTATTGTAGCTACCATAGTATTTGATGTTATTTTGTGTATTACCCAAGGTAGCCGCAGTAGGAATAGTAGGAACTATTGTTTTCTTGCTCATGGTGAACGGATTAATAAAGAAATCCAAACTAGGGTTTGTGAATTTTTTTAAAGAGACTTACAAAGGCAGAATTGCAGACTTTTTGACAGCATTTGTGATTGCTTATTTCATATACGATATGTTATATTCCCGCCTTTGTTAGATGGAAGGACGATTTAAAGAGAAGAGATTAATTTTTTTTCTAAAAACTTGACAACTTCAATAAGTGAATTTTTTTCAGAGATTTCTCTCATTTCATCAACAACTTGAGTTTTTTTCAACATTCTATCTATAGATAGAAGATTTTCAGTAGAGCCGAATTCTTCACAAACTGGTTTAAGCATTGTTACAAGATCTTGTATTACAGAAGTAATTGGCTTAGTCTCTCCAGAGATATTAAGTATAAATTCTGCATTAAGACCTTTTTTGATTACAGCCCACCTATTATTTTCAATCAACCAAGTTGGAGTTGGTGCTTCTAACTTTCCCTCTTCCCAGTCCTGACCGATCTTTATACACAAAGCTTGTACAAGAGTTGCAACTGCAATTGTATCTTTAAGGCAAGGCATCGAGTCAGCAATTCTTGTCTCTACGGTTCCATATTCAGGATGAATTCTCACATCTTTCCAAACCTGCCTAAATGCAACATCTGGTTTAATTACCCCTGCTTTCACAAGAGTTTGTAGGGACTGTTCATACTCTTCCCATTTATGATATGGTTCGGGAAGACCTGTGTTCGGTAAGCCTTGGAAGACGCTTAGTCTTGTGCAGTAAAGTTCTGTATCTCTTCCTCTCCAAAAAGGTGAAGAGGTACTTAGAGCTAAGATAAGAGGGAGATATTTTCTTATCTCATCATGCACTGCAACAGCTTTTTCTTTAGAGTCAATACCTACATGAACATGCATTCCAAATGTTAAAAGTCTTAAGACAGCCCATCCGTATGTTTCAGCAAATTCTTGATACCTTGGGTTAACCTGAGTAATCTTCTGATCTTCATATAAAGCAAAAGGATGAGTGCCAGAAGAGATAATTCCCGTCCCATTTTTGTTTGCGATTTCTAGGACCTTTTTTAATATTTCAGACAATTCTTTATATGTGTCATTTGTATCTAAAGCTGGAGAGCTAGTAACTTCAACTGTAGAAAGATAGAGCTCGTGCTTTACTCTCTCTTCATCACCATATTCATTTACGATTTCTTCAGCAACATTAATTAAGTTACTTGATTTCTTCTCAATTAACTGGGCTTCAATTTCTATACCTACAGTTGGCTTTACCGAAGGTTTGAAAGTTATCTTTTCCATCTCTATATAGTCTTAATATTACTAATAGGTTCTCTTCTTTTCTTTCTCTATTAGATGCTTTTTCTTACCAGAACCACCTAAACCACTATATCCACCTAACGAACCATCAGACCTTATCACTCTATGACAGGGAATTAGTATAGGGTATGGGTTTTTCCCACAAGCGTTTGCCACAGCCCTAGAAGCTTTAGGAGAACCTATAGCAATAGCTATCTCTTTATAGCTACGAGTTTCACCTTCAGGTATTTTTTTTATCTCTTCCCAAACCTTTATTTGAAACTCAGTTCCAATTAGGTTCATATTTTCTTTTCTGTTTTTAACATATCCTGAAAACTTTTGTAATACATAATATCATTAAACAAAGGGGGAGTGGCTACTTTTAAAGTGTATGGATTACAAAACTGATACGAGTATTGATTATTTAAGTAAAAGGTCAACTGAAGAGACTAAAAACTTGATAGAAGAAGCAAATAATCTAAGAAGTAGACAAGATATTTCTAACAGAAAAATGTTTGCACGTATGATGAGAGATCCTAAAGCAGTAGCTCTTGCGATCTCTCTATCTGATGAGGTACTAAGAATACAATCAAAATATCATGCCTCACGAATTTTCTTTAAGGCCTCAAAAAATGCTTCAATTCAAGGGTTTGGATTAATCAATTCTATAGCATTGAGACTTGGAGGCGTAGTATCCCTACTTTTACCAAAATTTGTCTTAAGTTTGGTGATGTTAAGAGTAAAGCAGATTTCAAAAGAAATAATACTTTCATTAGATAAAGACAAATTGAATAAACATATAGAAAAAAGATTAAAAAATGAGGCAACTCTTAACATCAATGTTTTAGGAGAAGCAGTTTTAGGAGAAGAGGAAGCACAGGAAAGGCATAATCAGACAATCGAAATGATGAGGAGAGAGGAGGTTAACTATGTTTCAGTAAAAATCTCTTCAGTCTGTAGTCAGATAGTAACTGTTGACCACAAAGGTACTTTAGAAAGAGTAATAGAAAAATTAAGGGAGATTTATAAAGTCTCTGTAGAAACTGAAACATTTGTGAATTTAGATATGGAGGAGTTTCGAGATCTCAGATTAACTGTGGATGCTTTTAAGATTTTACTACTCGAAGAGCCTTTCCAGAAACTTTATGCAGGGATAGTATTACAAGCCTATTTACCTGAATCCCATAAAGTGTTTGAAGAACTACTGCTTTGGGCAAAAGATAGGAGTTTGAATCATGGAGGAAAAATCAAGATAAGGCTTGTGAAAGGAGCAAACCTAGAGATGGAAAAGGTGGAGTCTGAAATACAAGGGTGGAACCCTGCAACTTACCCTAGTAAAGATTTAGTTGATGCAAGTTATTTACGTTTGATTGATATTGGATTAAGAAAAGAATTTGAGGGCGTAGTAGATCTTGGTATCGCTAGTCATAACTTATTTCACCTATCCTTTGCGCTTGAGATTGCCAAGAATAGAAAAGTTTTGAACCAAATGGATATCGAGATGTTAGAAGGGATGGCCAACTCAGAAGCATTAACTTTGTCTAAAAGGTACAAGAGAGTACTACTCTATACTCCTGTAACAAAAGATAATGACTTTGCTTCAGCTGTTGCTTATTTAGTTAGGAGGTTTGATGAAAATACATCGCCTGAAAACTATCTATCTGCAAGTTTTTCAATTGGAGATTCAGTTGAAACGTACATACAACAAGAGGATAAATTTATTAATGCTGTATCGGATCGCCATACGGTTCCTACTGATTCAATACGTCACAGAGAAGAACAAGTCTATCAATACACAGGTTTCTATAATGAAAAAAATACAGACATGACCAACCCCTTAGTAAGAGAGAAAATTCAGAAAGAGATAAAAAAAGTCCTAGACATAAAAGATTATAAAATTCCTTTAGTAATCGGAGGAGAGAAATTACTAGAAAGAGACTTTATTCCTTCTGGAGATCCAAGTTATGGGGGAGAAAAATGGTATGAATATGCTGTATCAACCAAGGAAGATATCTTACAAGCTATTCAAGTAGCTAAGGATTCCATACCTATATGGAATGAGTTAGGAGGGAGTGAAATAAAGGAAATATTGAACCAGGCTTCAACAATTATGAAAAAAGAGAGAGAGCAATTAATAGCAATTATGTCTAGGGATGCTGGGAAAATTATAAATGAGGCAGATATAGAGATAACAGAAGCCATTGATTTCGCTAATTTTTATGGACTTAGCTCAATTGAGAACAATGTATATGATGATTCAAACCCCTTAGGAGTAGTTGTAGTTGTACCACCATGGAATTTCCCCTATGCAATTCCTGCGGGAGGAATTTTTTCTGCACTTGCTAGCGGAAATACAGTGATAGTTAAACCAGCTCCTGAAACAGTAATGACAGCCTGGTTATTGGTACAACAGTTATGGCGTGCTGGAGTTCCCAAGAATGTTTTACAGTTTGTTCCAACTCAAGAAGATGAAGTAGGTCAAGCTTTAATTACACATAAAGATGTTAGTGCTGTAATTCTTACAGGCAGTATTGATACTGCAGAACTATTCTCAAGTTGGAATCGATCAGCTAACATCATGGGTGAAACAAGTGGGAAAAATTCAATCATAGTAACTGCTTGTTGCGATGTTGATTTAGCTGTTAAAGATTTAGTCCATTCAGCATTTAGTCATTCTGGTCAAAAATGTAGTGCTGCAAGTATAGGAATTATTGATTCATCTGTTTTTAGAGAGTCAAATTTTCTTAAACAATTAAAAGATGCAGTTGAGTCCTTATCCGCTGGTCCCGCATGGAGTCCGTCAACAGATGTAAGCCCTATCATTAACCCTCCCAGTAAAGTACTCGACAAAGCCCTTCATTATCTTGAAGAAGGAGAGGAATGGTTGGTTCTTCCAAGAAAGTTAGACCAACACGGATACCTGTGGTCTCCAGGTGTAAAAATTGGGATAAAACCAAACGCATGGAGCCATCAGACTGAGTGGTTTGGTCCCGTTCTTGGGATTATGGAGTCTCCAGACTTGGATACCTCTATTGTTTGGCAAAACGATACTCAGTATGGTTTAACCTCAGGAATCCACAGCCTTGATGTTGATGAGATAGAGAAATGGATAGATTTGGCAGAGGCAGGGAATCTATACATAAATAGAGGAATCACAGGAGCAGTAGTCAATAGGCAACCATTTGGTGGATGGAAAAAGAGTTCTTATGGATTTTCAGCCAAGGCAGGGGGAGATAACTACATAACTAATCTTAGGAACTTCCACGACCTTACAGATGCAAAAACTGCAATTAAAGAGTCTGAGGCTTGGTTAAAGAATGTAGGAGTTAAAGTTTCAGAGAGATCAAATTTAGTTTCGGAAATGAACTATTCAAAGTTTAAATATCACTTAACACCAATACTAGTGAAGGTTGGAGACTCAACCCCAGAAGCTTACCTCGAGTATTTAGAGTGGCTTAGTGTAATTTTTAAGGACAATGTAAAAGTTAGCTACAGGGAGGAAGATTCTTCTGAAATAGCCAAGCATGAAAGAGTAAGGTGGTTGAGTAAAGAAGAGCCTCCTTATTCTGAATTTACTATTTTGGATACAAGAAGTTTATGTCAGAGGGGTGATATAGAAATTCGAAGATGGCTACTAGAGCAGTCTATTTCTATTACTACACATAGGTATGGAAATACTAATGCTGGCCCCAAACCAAGAGTTCTTGGAAGTATATAAACTTTATTGACTACTTAGCTTTTCCCTAACTTCTTTTAAGGAAGGGAGTCCTCTGGCACCAGGTTTCATTATCATCAATGATGCTACTGCATTCCCCCACTTCAGAGCTTCTTCAGTTGTTTCCCCATTCATTTTAGCTGCAATAAATCCACCACTAAAAGCATCTCCAGCACCTAAAGTATCAATTACTTCTGTTGAGTAAGAATTAGTTTTTATTAATCCACTTCCCTCTGTTGTTATAGAGCCCAGAGGACCTTTACGTGCAACAACTGTTTTTACACCACTTGAGATAGAAAGAATAGCCTTTTCAATGTTATCCTCCTCAGCCAAAGGAAGAATTTCCTCCTCTGCATTTCCAAAAATATAATCAGCTAGATTAATAGCTTTTTCTGTGGTTGTTCTTATATCATCTTCCCAACCCCATAACTCAAGCCTTAGATTTAAATCAAGAGAAGTAGGGATTCCAAATTCTTTAGCTATTTTCATAGTTTCCAATATAGTTTCTTTTACTGGTGAAGCCCGAAGACACATGCCCGAAGTATGCACCCACCCAGCACTTCTGATTAGTTCTTTATCAACATGACTAGATTCAAGTTTTAGATCAGCATCTCTTTCAGGAGGCCAGACAACAATCATTCTTTCTCCGTTTGGTTGTACTGTTGCTATAACCATTGGAGTGAATGAATTCTCTATTGTATGCACCCCTTCGGTATCAACTTTCTCACTGATTAGATCTTCACGTACAAATTCTCCATATCCATCATCACCAATTGATCCCAGAAAAGTTACGGGATAATCCAATCTAGAAATTGCAACGGCAACATTTGCTGCGCTTCCCCCACCATGCAATGTGGGTTCATTTATAGACTTTTCAAATTTACTAGTAGTATTCTCTTTTGGCATCTGAATAACTAAATCTACATTTGCATCCCCGATGACAACTACTGGTTGTTTTTCCATAGGCTATATATTATCCATGTCTCGAAGCCGAAACAAAACTTTTCACCTTTTCTATATCTTTTACAAAACCACCACCAGGTAGGGGTTTATTTGTATGAGTAAGAGAATCGACACCCCAAGGGTTTACATGACGTATAGCATCAGATACATTTTCTGGAGAAAGTCCTCCTGCAAGAATTACAGGAATATCTACAGAATTCACAATCTCCTTACTCACATTCCAATCATGAGTGTCTCCAGAAGCCCCTATCCCATAAACATCTTTTGACTGTGTGTCTAGAATTAAGTAATCAACTTCTTCAACATAACTGATAGCATTCTCTACTGACTCAAATCCTTTAACTGAAATTGCCTGCATGATCTCTATATCGATATTATTTGTATATAGCCTTTCTTTTAGGTCCTTTATAGATTGTGGTGTAATAAAACCTTCGGGGCTACATAAATGAAGAATTTGAGGCTTTACTTCTTTTACCATAGACAATATCAGATTTATATCACTTTCTACAGACAACGCAACCGTAACAAGACTGTCTTTGACTGATTTACAGATAGAGTAGGCTGTCTTTATGTCAATCTCTCCAGGAAGTCCTCGAGAGGCAGGAGTAACTCCTATGTGGTCAATCCCTAAATCTGCCAATTCCAATGCTTCTTCAACTGACTGTATTGTGTAAATCTGTATTTTTGTCATCATAAAATCATATCAAGAATTTTCTGGAAAGTAACATACAGGGAGGCTTGAGAAGTCACCCCACGCCATCTTCATAAGTCTTTCATAAAATTTAACTAAATTAGGATGTTCTTTTTTGTAGGAATTTAATATATTTTCTGAATCTTGCTTTTCTAACCAAAAAACATCTGATACGTATTTCTTGTTTGACCAAACAACTATAGTTTTACGATTCTTTCTTAGGTTCTTGATCCAATCACTCTTTTCCCCAAATGCAGCTATTACAACTGGTGAATTCTTATACGTGCCGACAACTTCAAGTAAAGTGGCCCTCTCTTTGTTTGAAGTTCTCCCTACTGTAGTAATTTGAATTAGTCGTTTACCATAAAGAACAGCTGTTTTTTCATTATAAAAGAGATAAGGTAGTTTTAAGAAGAACCTAGAGAACTTACTTATCTGTTGGTATTCCATAACCTAATACTAGGGAAAATTTTATAACTAGTTTACTGCCCCTAGGTCTTTAAAAAATTTTACCGTATCTATTAGGGTCTCAGCAATACTTCTTGGAGAGTGACCCAGTTCTATTTTTGCAAGTTCCCCTGGGATATTTTTATTCTGTACTTTTATTGTATGGATAGAGTCAATTGTTAGAGCCTGTGGCTTTCCGGTAACTCTTGATTGAATAAAATAAAATGGGAGTCCAAGATATAAAGTAAACATAGGCATTGTAACTTTAAGAAGTTGTCGATCCAGCTCCTTGGATACAATTTCTGACAAATAGGTGAAGTCCATATAATTTCCAGAAACAATATAGTTTTGTCCACTTCTTCCTTTTTCCACACATGCTACAGCAGTTTTGCATAGGTCACGAACATCAACATAGTCGTATCCCACATTGATATTGAATTGTCTTTTTCCGTTTGCGATGTCAATAAAGGTTTGACCAAACAAGCTTGGCTTATAATCATGTGGACCGTAAACCCCAGAGGGATGGATTATGCTTGCGTCTAAACCTTGTTCACAGTAGTCCAATACTATTCTTTGTGCATCAGCTTTAGATAGGTCATATGGAACTGCATTCCCATCTTCAATTAACGGTCTATCTTCTAATAATGGCTCATCCAAGGGGTATCTATCGAATGCATCAACTGATGAAAAGTGTATTAATCTTTTAACTCTATGTTTCATTGCTGCTTTGCAAACATTTCTTGTCCCCTCAACGTTTACAGTATTTATTAAATCCTTATTCCTTCTTTCCAAGCTAATAACGGCTGCAGTATGGAAAACTATATCAACATTATTGAAAATAGGATCTAGAGATTCTTTATCAGTTACACTACCAGGGATTAAATCTACATCGAGGCCCTCAAATGCCCTATGGTCTTTATCAAAATCAATACATCTGACATTGATATCTTGATTTAGAAGTTCTCTTGTAAGATTTGCTCCTACATGTCCTGAACCCCCAGTGATTAGTGCTAATGTCATTTCAGGAATAGAAAGAGTTTTCTCATTAATATGAATAATAATCGTAGGACTTCCGGAGAGAAAACACTAAACCTTTTATTTAGAAAGGTTGTATATTCAAAAAATGCGGTGGGCCTAGTTAGATTTGAACTAACGACCTCATCCTTATCAGGGATGCGCTCTAACCAGACTGAGCTATAGGCCCTATTAAACAATTTACAAGAGTTAATAGTATATATAATTTTTATTTTTTACTACTAATAGAGTTTAATTTAAGGGATAATATTGAACCAAGGGGATGTAGCTCAGTTGGCAGAGCACCTGCTTTGCAAGCAGGGGGTCGTCGGTTCAAATCCGATCATCTCCACTTCGACTAGGGTTGGCTATATGAAATCAAAAGGCTCAAGAGGGATGATGATTATCTGGATCTTTTTTGCTGTTTTGATAACGTTTTATCGACACTGTTATCTTCTCGATATGTGTTTTTAATGGAATACTTGATTGCTCTTATTTTAGCTTATGTTATTTTTCGCTTTCTTAGTGGTTCTATATCTTCTCTTGCTTCAATACCTGAAGAAGTCGACCCTAATGATGTGTTAGAAGTTGCCCAGAGATTTCTTTGTGAAACTTGTGGAACAGAGGTAATGATGGAATTTCAGTCTGTAGTTGCAAACGAACCACCTAAACATTGTAAAACAGAAATGATTCCTATAAATGACTAGCGGTAATCAGTTGTCATCAAGAAGCCTACCCCAATAAGACCAAGACCACTCCAAAGGTACCATTTAGAAACTGAACCTGGAAGTATTTTTATGTAGTTTAGAACGATTATTAGTACTCCTATAGACATTAGAGAAATCATTAGAACTATGTACCATCTTGGAGAAGGGCCTTTTCCTTCTACATCTAGAGTATTTAATTTTTTAGACTGAGTAGGTCCTTTATTTTGTGTATTCTTATTTTTTCTTGTTTTCGAAACAGGCATAAGAGAAATCTACTATTCCTTAGTTAATTTAACAATCTTTTTCTTTATGTTTATATTGACAAGCCTATCTTTCTCCATTTTTTCTAATACAGGTATAATTTTGTATTTGTCTGCTCGTACTAATTTTTGTACATCTGAGAAATGCAACTCTTTTGAGTTAACTAGTTTATTTAATATCTTCCCCCTTTTTTCTCTATCGGATCCGATAAAATTTTCCTGTCTTCTTGGTTTTGCTAGAGAGAAGTATTTATTACAGTTTTTTTCTATTGGACAAATATTACATTTGGGACTTCTACTTAGACAAACTATTGAAGAAAAATCCATAACCATTTGATTCCAATCTCTTGATACTGATGATCCAAGTAAAGTGTTTGTTTCTTCTTCAATCCACCGATCATGAACAATTTCTCCATAGTACCGTGTGAGAACACGCCTGATATTTGTGTCTATAGCTATGACTTCTTTCGCATAAGCAAAAGACTCTATTGCACTTTTTGTATATTTACCAATACCAGGGAGTAAAGAAAAGTTATTTTCATATTCTTTCCATCCATTTTTAGTAATTAATTTTGCAGTGTCATGAAGTCTTAGAGCCCTATTGTTATACCCAAGTCCTGACCAATCTTTTAATATTGTTCTTACTTTCTTATTTGCCATAACTTCTGGAGCGGGGTATTTTTTTATGAAAACCTGATAATATTTATTAGCCCTTTCTAGTTGGGTTTGTTGTGAAAGTACTTCTATAAGTAGAATTTTCCAGGGATCTGTTGATTCTCTCCAAGAAAAATTTCTTTTATTTTCTTTATACCATTTTGAAAGGCTTTTATTGAAATAGTGGATTTTATTCTTCAAAAGTTATTTCAATCAAGCTATCTGGGTCAACGAGCGCTCCAGGTTCGGGAAATTGACTAGAAACATTTCCTGAGGTAGTGCCTGTAACTGATGGTATTAGGTTTAACCCTCCAAGAGCCTCTTCAACTTCGGCGTATGATAATCCAACCAAGTCAGGAACCTCTATCTGTAAACCAAGTGAAATTACAATAGTTATTATTTCTTGGGGACTGACAATACTCCCAGCTTCAGGAATAGTATAGGAAACAAGTCCCATTTCTATATCTTCTGAAAATTCATCAAGTAATTCATATTCGAAACCTAACGTTTCTAGAATTTGCATTGCATCTTCTGGAGATTTTCTACTCAAATCTCCTAACTCAATCTGACTAGGCCCTGAAGATATCACTAAATCAACAATAGAATTAGGACCAAGCTTTGTCCCTGCAGCAGGGTTTTGTGATATTACAAAACCTCTAGGTACATTATCATCATTTGCTTCAAGTTGCTGGCCAACTACAAAGCCACTTTGCTCTATAACATATATTGCTCGATCAAGTTCTATATCTACAATATAAGGAACTGGAAAGGCTTCTGGCCCAACAGAGACGATAATAGTTACTAAGCTTTCAGGAGACAGACTTGTTCCAGCAGGAGGTTGAGTTTTAATAACTGCCCCGGTTGGAATAATTGGATGTGCTGAGTTTTCTATTCCAACTTTAAACCCAAAGTTTTGTAAATCATTTAATGCCTGAGCCTGATCACTTCCTGTTAGGTCTGGAATTTCAACAGAAATAGGGACACCTCCATCTGCAGGGAGTCCATCAAATACATTTGAAAGAGTCCAAAAGACTCCGAAGAAAAGACCGAGTGAAACCAAAAGAGCTGGAATTGAAAATCTTAGTTTAATTGATGGATTCGCCAAATCTACTAAGCTTTCTTGCGTTTCTTGCTTCTTGAGTAAACTATTTTGTTGGATTAATACAGCCCTTAGGTCTTCTGCAGACTTAAAACGATCATTACTATTTTTATTTAGAAGTTTTAAAACTGCATTTTCAAGCCCTCTTGGGATATCCTTTCTTAATTCAATTAATTTTTCTGGTTTGTCAGTTAAATGTTTAGTAGCAATACCTACTGGAGAATCTCCTTCGAAAGGAGGCTTTCCTACTAAGAGCTCATACAATACAATCCCTAAGGAGTATAAATCTGACTGAGTTGATACAGATTCTCCCCTTGCTTGCTCAGGGCTTATGTATGTTGCAGTTCCCAAGACAGAACCAGTTTTAGTTATATCACTCGATTCATTTTGTATGGCTACAATTCCAAAGTCGGTAACTTTCACCCTTCCTCCAGAAGTAATAAGTATATTGCCTGGTTTTATATCTCTGTGAACTAGACCATTTGAATGAGCTGCTTGAAGCCCATTTGCCACTCGAGAGCCAATATATATGACATCACTTATACTAAGTTGTTTCTTTTTAGCTATTATTTGAGTTAAAGAGTTTCCCTCCACATATTCCATTACAAAGTAAGGAACACCTTCTATCCCCCAATCAAAAATTTGGACAATATTGGGATTATTAATATTTGATGCAACTTGGGCTTCTCTTTTGAACCTTTCTACAAAAGTTTCTTGACCCACATAGGAAGGCTTAAGGGTTTTAATTGCCACAAATCTTTGTAGCTCTTTATCAAGTGCTTTGTAAACAAAAGCCATACCCCCCTCACCAAGGAGTTCTATTATTTCATAACGCTCTTTTAGGGTGTCACCAATATTCATTTTTTCACAACATTTATTACTACAATACTTACATTATCTTTAGGGTCATTCTTTAGCACTTCTTTAACGATAGATTCTGCAACAACCCCTTCAGATAACTTTCTCTTTATATAGGATTCACTTACTTCATTATAAAAACCATCTGAGCATAGAAGAACTACATCCCCTATGTTGAGTTGGAAGTCTATTAATTCAGGTTCAAGTGCTTTCCCCAAACCTAGGGCTTGTGTAAGCATGTTGTTGAAGCCCGTGACTACATGGTCTGTAGTAATCTGATGAAGATTTCTCTTTGATAAAATATAGCATCTTGTATCTCCAATGTGGGCAAGCTTTAATTTTCCACTTTGATTTATTGAAACTAATGTCATAGTTGTTCCCATATTTTCAAATTCAGGATTTTTTTTCTGGTAATTTAATATTTTTTTGTCTGCATTCATTAATATTTTTGTTAAGTCTTCTTCACCATCTTGAATCTGTTCAACTGCTAGTTTGCTGGCTATATCCCCACCTTTATGCCCTCCAAGCCCATCACACACAGCAGCATAAAATACCTCAGTAGTTGAGCCTGAAACACTAGGAAATAAGGAGTCTTCGTTTTTTTCCCTTAAAGGCCCACATTCTGATGCTATAGTCCAGACACATTTTATTTCTTTTTTCATGTACTTTGTTAATCTTAGTTGTTAAAGAGAAACTTTCTATAAGACAAGTAGCTAAATTGGAAGATGCTAAGAATCTTTAGATTCTGTGAGAATATCTCATGGGGGTTCGATTCCCCACTTGCCTGCGTATGAATAAAAAAATAAGGAGTCTAGTCATATATAGGATTATCCCTGGGGTAATTATTGGAGCTCTATTGTATTATGGATCTATTTATTTAGAAGATAGGAAAGAGCTTGAAGAATATAATTTATTTCTTGAGACTGCATCATCTATTTCTGAGATCCACTATTTAGCATCAGAGTCGTTTTCCACTGTGTTAGATTTTGATGAGGTTAATAGAGAAATATTTGAATCATTAATCTCAGATATAGTTAAAGAAGCACAAAAAGGGCATGACTTATTGCTTTATGCTGAACTAAGTTCTCTAAATATAAAGGAGAAAGAATTGTTAGACATAGCCACTTCCTCATGGTTAAGAGGACTCGAAATATTTGAAGCAGCAATCTTGACACTTGTAGACAAACCTAATTCACAAAAAATTGAAGAAAATATTGCTACTAGCATTGCTGAGCTTTCTATTGGAGACGCGGCCTATGCAGAATTCATTACCTTAATGAAGATTAGAGGTCAAGACTCGTACATACCATACCTGTACGAAGTTGAGTATATAGGGCTTGAAGACAGTTCTGCAAGATTTGCGGACTTGCTTGTTGATAAAGCGAAAGGTAGCGCTGGAGGACTTTTTCTCAGAAAGGATATTGCAATTTCAGCGATACAATTTGAACCGAAACAAATAGCAGAAACTGAAGACGGGTTTTATGTATTTGATTCTGAACAAATAGTACTAAACATAATCATAACGAATGAAGGAAATAAGACAGAATACGACGTAGTCTTATTGGTACTTATTACAGATGATCAAGACAATACAATTTATGAGATTAATCAAAAACAAGCAACTTTAGAACCAGGAAGAAGTAGAACGATTCAGACAGAAGCTATAGAACTTACCCCTGGAGTTGAGTACGAGTGGTTAATAAAACTTGAAGAAGTCGAGAACGAAGAACAAATAGATGATAATCTTTACAGAGTTAAAGGTTTTATACCGTTAGATAGTTAATGTAAATGATTGATCCGAACATACTAAAAGAAAATCCCGAAGTACTCGAGGAAAACATCAAAAGAAGGAATCTAGATATATCCCTAGACTCTCTAAATAAGCTTGATCAAAAAAGGAGGAAAACTAGATTTGATGCAGATGAAGCTAGAGCACAACAAAAAAAGCTGAGTAAGGAGATCCCTTCCTTAGAAGCTGCAGAAAAAGATAAAGCCCTAGAAAATGCAACACTTTTAAGTAATAAAGTAAAAGAAATGGGTTTAGAAGCAGACATTGCTGAAAAAAAATTTATGGAGCTATGGGTAACTGTCCCTAACTTAATAGATTCCACTTCTCCAGATGGAAACTCTGAAGAGGAAAATAAGGAGATAAAAACTGTTGGAAAAACACCGGAAATATCAAACCCAAAAACACATCTTGAGTTAGGTGAGGAATTAGGAATTATTGATGTAGAGCGGGCAGCTAGTGTATCGGGATCACGCTTCTCCTACCTCTTAGGTGATGCAGTTTTATTAGAGTTTAACCTAGTTAATTGGGTTATCAATTTACTCAACGAAAAAGGCTTTACCCCAGTGGTTCCTCCAGTGCTAGTTCGTGAAGATGCCCTTTTCGGTACAGGGTTTTTTCCAGATGATGCAGAGCAAGTTTATTCAATACCGAATGATGACTTATACTTAGTTGGGACTTCCGAGGTCTCACTTGCAGCATATCACGGAGAGTCCGTCTTAAACATAGAAGATCTACCTAAACGTTATGCAGGGTTTTCAACTTGCTTTAGACGTGAAGCAGGAACCTACGGAAAGGACACCTCAGGAATATTTAGAGTGCATCAATTTGATAAGGTAGAAATGTTCTCTTTTTGTAATCCAGATAATTCAAAAGAAGAACATGATTTTCTCTTGTCTATAGAAGAAGAAATCTTACAAGAGCTAGTAATACCATATAGGGTAGTCGATGTATGTTCGGGTGATTTAGGGGCATCAGCTGCAAAGAAGTATGATATTGAAGCTTGGATACCTAGTCAGGGAAAATACAGGGAGGTTACTTCTTGTTCAAACACAACAGATTATCAATCTAGGAGGTTAAATATTAGAACTAAATTAGAGAAAAGCTCAACCTTCGTGCACACACTAAATGGGACAGCTCTCGCAGTAGGTAGGATATTGATTGCTTTACTTGAGAACAACCAACAAGAGGACGGATCTGTAGTTTTTAATGAAACTGTAGCAAATATTGTAGGTTTAGAGAAACTAAGCTAACAATAAGCTTCCGACCATACTTAATCCCAAGGTAACATAAACAGTTCTTTCCAATAGAGCATTCGTTTTTAACCAGCTTTGTAAACCTTCACCAACAAGGAGCCACACGCTTAAAGAAAAAGGAAGAATAAGAAAATAGACCAATGCTCCCTCAACATTTGTAATTCCAAATGCTGTCAACCCTGATACAGCCATAACGACACCTTTTGGGTTTACCCATTGGAAAAGGGATGCCTGAATAAATGTAAAAGGTTTTTCCAATCCCTGAGTTTTTTCGGAAGAACTTTTTGTTGTAGCAACTTTATATGCTATGTATGTAATTACAATGTATCCAAAATATTGTAAATACTGAAAAATTGTATCAGGGAGAAAGGTCAAGAGATAGCCACCAATGAAGAAAAGAAAACTAAAACCAAGCCAAATTCCACAAAAATGAGGAAGAGATTTTTTTCTTCCAAATCTTATACCTGATGCCATTAGCATTGAATTATTAGGTCCAGGTGTTATTGAGGTGACTAGAGCGAAGATGATAAATTCGAACATTAACGAATTGTAATATGATAAAGCAAATACCGAATAAATTTATAGCGGAGGGGGTGGGATTCGAACCCACGGAGCTTTATTCAAACTCACGGCATTTCGAGTACCGCGCACTAGGCCAGACTATGCGACCCCTCCATGTAGTATCATTTTAGATTATATGATATATGAAACAGACACAGAAAAAATGAAAGTTGCTTTAGAGCAGGCAGAGTTAGCATATGAGCTAAATGAAGTTCCAGTTGGAGCGGCATTATTTGATAGTAGCAATAAATTAATTTGTGCAGACCATAATAAGAGGGAGTTAAATCAAGACCCAACTGCTCATGCAGAAGTTCTAGTTTTGAAAAGAGCTTCAGAGGAATTCAAGTCTTGGAGATTAGAAGGTACAACTTTAGCAGTTACCTTGGAACCAGACCCTATGTGTGCAGGTGCTATTGTAAATGCAAGGATAGCAAAGTTAATTTATGGATCTTCAAATGAGAAAGCAGGTGCTGCTTGGACATTATACAATATTCCACAAGATCCAAGACTTAATCACTACGTGGAGATGGTAGACGGTGTTTTACTTGAAGAAACAGAAGAATTATTAACTTCTTTCTTTGAAAACAGGAGGTAACTAGACTTACATACTGAAAATTTTTTTGGAGGGATCGCATAGTCTGGCCTAGTGCGCACGCTTGGAAAGCGTGTAAGGGTTTATCCCCTTCGAGGGTTCGAATCCCTCTCCCTCCGCAGAGAATTTTTATTGGAGGGATGGCCGAGCGGACGAAGGCGTTAGTCTTGAAAACTAATGTATGTTTTGCATACCGTGGGTTCGAATCCCACTCCCTCCGCAAGCTTGGAGAGGTGGCTGAGTGGTCTAAAGCGCTCGCCTGCTAAGCGAGTGGGGGACGCAAGTTCCCTCGAGGGTTCAAATCCCTCCCTCTCCGCAAATGCGCCTGTAGCTCAATTGGATAGAGCATCTGATTACGGATCAGAAGGTTGGGGGTTCGACTCCCTCCGGGCGCGCCTTAATGGGTAATTAATAACTCCACAAAGGTTCTTCTAGATGCCACTCAGGAGAGTTTCCCCACTTATTTAGATAGGTTACTTCATCTACCGGATTTCTTTCTGCAACTCCCCACTTACCTAGAGGGTATCCCGCAGTAACAACTGCACTTAGATTCCACCCTTTATCACTTGGAACTCCCAAAATCTCAAATGCCTCTTTTTGTTTAAACGACATAACCGTAGTTAGACAAGTTCCTATACCATGGGCTCTTCCTGCAAGCATAAGATTCCAGATGGCTGGAAAAATAGATGAACCAGTAGGGTCGTTTCTTGAAAATATTACAAAATGAGCTGGTACTTTATGAAAGTTTTCTGCTAGCCAGCCTGCAGATTTACTAATCCTAACAATTTGTTTTGCTTTATCATCATCACCAACATTCGATGCACCAAGATCAGTGCTGTCTCCATAAAACTCTTTAATGTAGTAGTCCCAAGTCTCTCTATAGACATCACCAAGTCTCTCTCTGATTTCTGGATCAGTTGCAACTAAAAATTTCCAATCTTGCCTATTTGAACCACTAGGAGCTCTTATGGCAGCATCAACCATGGTTTTAATTATTTCTTCAGGGATAGGGACTTCTTTGACTCTGCGCATAGCTCTTGTTGTATAAAGAGCTTCAAATACATCCATCTTGTTATTTTAGTAAGATAGAATTTAAGGAAGACATGGATAAGAAAATCTTTACAGAAGTAAAAGACCACATAGGGATTATATGGTTCAATCGTCCAGAAAAAAAGAATGCTTTAAATGATGAGCTATGGTTTAGCTTGCCAGAGATAGTAAAAGAATTAGACGAGAATGAGGATGTTAGGGTCATTATTTTTGGAGCAAAAGGTGATACTTTTTCTTCAGGAATAGATATAAACACACTTGTGGAAGCCTTCGAATTAAACGAAGAAGCTAAAACTACTGCTGGAGAAAGATTAGAAGTAATGAAGATAACAAAGAAGTTTCAAGATGCATTTACCGCAATTGCAAAGACTAAGAAGCCCACAATTGCAGCCATTCAGGGTTATTGTATTGGGGCTGCAACCAATATGGTTGCAGGGTGCGATATTAGGCTTACAACAAAAGATGCTGAATTTTCAATTAGAGAATCTAAGCTAGGCTTGGTAGCAGACGTAGGAGCTTTACAAAGAATGCCAAAAATTGTATCCAAAGGTTTGTTAAGAGAGCTTGCCTATACTGGAAAGTTTTTTGATGCAGAGTATGCAAAGCAAATAGGATTTGTGAATAATGTATTTGATACCTATGAAGACTTACTAAATGGAGCAATGGAACTTGCCAGAGAAATAGCTTCTAATTCCCCATTAGTTGTAGAGGGGGTAAAGATGATTTTGGATAAAGGGGAAGAGCTAACTACAGACCAGTCTTTAGATTTAGTAAGAATGTGGAGTACCTCTTTCCTAGTTTCTGAAGACTTACAAGAGGGTGTATACGCTTTAATGGAAAATAGAGAACCAAAATTTAAAGGAAAATAATTACACTTCGTTATATCTCTTTATAGCATATCTATCAGTCATACCAGCAACATAATCTATTGCATTTTCAAGATTTGTCTGGTCATTCTTATAATTCTTTGGAAGCAGGGAGGGGTCTTTTTCGAAAGTCAGGACCAGTTTTTCAATAATGTTCTTTGCGTTAATTCTTTCTTCTCTAGTCTCTTCACGGAGGTAAACTTTCTGAAACATGAATTCTCTTAACTCATTCATACATTCTAATATTTCTTTATCCATATCAATTTTTGTACTGTCTGATGCCTTGAATATTCCGGAAATGAAATTATTAACCCATTGCTTTCCTGGAGCCCCAAGTATTTTAGTTATACTTTTTGGGATATCATTTTCTGATAATATATCAGCTCTAATCGCATCTTCGACATCATGAGTTAAGTAAGCGATTCTATCAGAAAAGCGACAGACTATTCCTTCAGGGGTTTCAGGAGGTTCTTTATATTTCCATGGGTGAAACTGTATACCGTTTAAAGTTTCATGTGTTAAATTTAAAGGTTCAATTGAACTAAATATTTTAACCGAATTCTCTGAATGGCTCCAGCCCGCATCTAGTAAATCATTTAAAACGTCTTCTCCTGTATGTCCAAAAGGTGAATGTCCAACATCGTGTCCAAGGCAAACAGCTTCCGTTAGGTCAGGGTTTAGGCCAAGAGTTTTTGCTATAGATCTACCAACTTGTGTTACTTGTAAAGTATGAGTCATCCTTGTTATATAGTGGTCACCATCAGGGTTTATGAATACCTGGGTTTTGTGCTTAAGCCTTCTAAAGGATTTTGAATGTAGTATTCTATCTCGATCACGCTCAAAAGCTGTTCTGAAAGCATCTCTTTCTTCCTCCTGCTCTCTCCCTTTCGTTTTTTCTGCAAGAGTTGCTATTGATGATAGAGTGACTCTTTCATTTTGTTCACGCCAAATTCGGTCTCTTAGAATAAAAGAATCATTCATAACCTTAGATTAGGATAGAGAATCGATTAACGAAGAAAATTCTTCCCAGGAAGTTATATCTCGCACCCCTTCAAGTGGTCTGTTATAAGGACGAATGAATCTAACTATTATTTTATCTAATTTATTATTAATATAATTTTCAAGCTGTCCAGGAGCATCATCTAGATAAACATCACAATCAATTTTCCATTTGTCTTCTATAAAATGAACTTCTCTAGTTGGAATCTTTTTTTCTCCAAGCCAAAGAAAAGTGTCAGAAACAGCCCACCATGGCTTAGAAGAAATTATTACTATTTCATGACCCTTAAGACTCAAGTCTTTCAAAGTTTCTACTGCTCCATTGTATGTATCGAGGTATCTAAAAATAGTAGATCCATTTATATTTCTTGCCCACTCCCAGAAATCTTCTTCTTTTTCAAAGTGTGTTAAGGGTTTTGATAAACCCCAACTAACCTCATCCTCTCGATTTATTGATTTTCCAAACTCTTGCTTGTAGTATGTAGTCCAACCCTTTGTAAAGTCTGCAACTACACCATCAAGATCTATTCCAATTCTCATTTGACTAAGTTTAATTCTTTAGTGCATTATTAAAACAAATACTATTACCATTTAAGAATGACATATCAGGCTCTATATAGAAAGTACAGACCGGAAAAACTTGATGATTTAGTTGGTCAAGAAGAGGCAGTTAGCTTAATTCGAGGTCAACTCAATAATAACGAGTTAACTCATGCTTATCTTTTTTCAGGACCTAGGGGGACTGGGAAGACAACGCTTGCTCGTATTATTGCAAAAGAGTTAGGATGTGACCCAGTATTTGATGTAGCAGAAATAGATGCTGCCTCTCATAACAAAGTTGATGACATAAGAGATTTAAACGAGAGTATAAATTTCGTAGCTAGTGCTCCAGACAAAAAGAGAATATTTATTCTTGATGAGGTACACATGCTTTCCAACGCTGCTTCAAATGCATTCCTCAAAACCCTAGAAGAGCCCCCAGGGCATGCAATATTTATCCTTGCTACGACCGAGCCCGAGAGAGTCTTGGATACGATAAAAAGTAGAACGACGCATGTAATATTTAAGAAAATTGATGAAAAAGTTATTCAAAAAAGGCTGCTCTATATTTCAGAAGAAGAGAAGATGAAGATGAATAAACAGATACTAATTTCTATATCTAATTTCTCGGACGGATCCCTAAGGGATGCTATAAACCTAATGGAGCAAGGGTTCAATACTTTCGGTGAAGAAATTTCTGAAGACAATTTATATAATATGCTTGGAAAGTTGAACAAGGATGATATAGAGACCTTACTAGAAGCAATACAAACCCAAGATACAACTGCTGTACTGGACTTAGCTAAAATAACTTTTTCAAAAGGCATTCAGCCAAAAGATTTTCTTGTATCCCTTTCTGAGTTTTTTAGAAATGTTTTTCATATCAAATATTTGAGCAAAGAGAGCAACCCTAAGGAATTGAGCACATCTCTAGAAGAAATGACCATTAGAGCTAATGAATACTTTACCTCGCAACAACTCATCAGAATTCTTGACTTACTAGACGAGGTAAACATTGAGATACAAAGAACAACTTCTCACCAGTTAAAACTTGAACTATTTTTAATGAAACTAGTTAAACCAGAATTAGGCACTGATTCAAAAACAGTTGCTTACAGAGTTGATTTACTAGAAGGTCAGTTGAATTCAAAAGAAGTTTCTGTTAATTCACCCCCTAAAGAAAAAAAGAATAAAGTAGAAAAACCTCAAAAGGAGGAAAAAAAGAATAAAGTAGAAAAACCTCAAAAAGAGGAAAAAAAGAATAAAGTAGAAAAAAATTCTGAAACAAAAGGGGGGTTGAGAGATTTTGACGTACATTGGCCAAAGATATTAAGTGAAGCCAAAGAGGTTTTGTCAGCAAAGAAGTTTGCCTACCTTACATCGGTAGTTCCTCAGGTTGAAAAGAATACAATAGTATTTCAAGTTCCAGATGAAAGTGAATTTCTTTTGAATCAAATAAATACAGATAATGAATTAATCGAACTTATAAAGTCCTTAGTGGCAAAAAGATTAGGTATTAAAATACAAGTTAGGGCAGAGATTGCTTCGGGTCTGACCAATGGCCCTGTAGAGGATACAGTAAAATTAGCTCAAGAAATGTTTAATGCGGAGGAGGTTAATTAATTTTCTTTAAGGTTCAGCTCGCTTAATGCAATTGTAATCCTTCTCGATCCCTGATCTTGAGCTCTTTTACATAAATCTATGAAGCTTCTTAGCTCTCCTGTCCGAAACTTCTTCAACTCATCATTAGTTGGGACAGAATTTACTCGTTCCCTTTCTAGTAATTTGACCTCTATTTCCCTTGCTCTAGCAAGATAAGCACTACTTAACTCAAAGAGAGTTTCAACCCCGTCTTTAATTGGAGGTTTTTCATGGCCAAGCAGAACATCTATATATGTAGAGATTTCACCATGAAGCTCTTCGGCTGAGCTCAGACCTTTGGTCAGAACAATTTTTTGCATATGGACAATATTAGCCGTATCGAGGGGATGTTTTTAGTTGATTGATCCATATTTTTCCTTAAGCTTCTCTAGTAGCTCATTAGGAACCTCTAATGGTTTATCTTCCCAACCTGTACCCAGGTGGAGGCCTAATTTGATATCACCGTGATAATCTGAACCTCCTGTCTCTAAGATACCAAGTTTTTTTGCCAACCTGGATAGCTCTTTCCTCGTAGAAGGGTTATAGCTACTATAGTATGTCTCTATTCCCATTAACCCCATAGACACCAACCTAGATAGATTCTTCGATAGATCACTGTTAACCCATTTTTTATCAACCAACATATTCTTTGTTGGGTTCAATGTGTGAGGATGAGCTAATACAGGTATTGTTTTTGAAGCCTCCGCTATTTCCATCAATTTACAAATATGAATTTGATGAGTGTCGACATACGCCGGCATACCATTTCCTAAATATTTATTGAATGCATCTGGAATGCTGTCTACATATTTATTCTTTACTAAAAGTTCAGCTATGTGAGGGCGACCAAGAACTTGATTACTACGACCTTTTAAGTCTTCTATATCTACTTCTATACCAAGACTATTTAATTTCTCAATTATCTGGTAATTTCTAGATATTTTATTTTCCCTAAGCTCTTTAAGAAGTGTATTCAAATTAGTATCGTCTTCCTTGACAAAATACAGCAAGATGTGGATTCCAGATTCAGGATTATTATTACTCATTTCATCCCATTTTGCTGAAATCTCTACACCCTTAACAACTTCTATATTTGTTTTTGTTATTTCTTCCAAACCCTTCACAGTTTCATGATCCGTAATGGCTATAGCATTTAGCCCTATTTCTTCAGACTTTTCTATGATTTCATCGGGGGAGTCTGTCCCATCAGAAAAATTAGTATGTATGTGTAAATCAATAGCCATATAAAGCTAAGGGTAATACCACTATTGAATCTTCTACAACAACGTTAAACTGTTTTCTTATGAAGTTAATTGTTCAAAAATATGGAGGAACTAGTGTCGCAAACGCTGATGCTATTAAGAAAGCAGCTTCCAAGATTATAAAAACAAAAGAAGAAGGAAACCAAGTGGTTGTTGTTGTTTCTGCCATGGGGTCAAGGACAGATGAACTAATTAATTTGGCTGTTGAGTTAACTGATACTCCAGAGCCACGAGAAATGGATATGTTACTTAGTACTGGAGAAAGAGAGACGATGTCTCTTATGGCAATGTATCTAAAAAATCAAGGTTATGATGCTATCTCTTTAACTGGTTCACAAGCAGGTATAATTACAACTTCAAAGCACGGACAAGCTGAGATAGAAGAGATTACAGGAGATCGAGTTAAAGAAGGTCTAAATAAAGGGAAAGTAGTTATTGTTGCAGGCTTCCAAGGATTTAATAGGGATACAAGAGAGATAACAACCTTAGGTAGAGGGGGCTCTGATGCGACAGCAGTGGCTCTAGCCGCATCTCTAAATGCTGATGTATGTGAGATTTATACAGATGTTGAGGGAGTCTTTACTTCAGATCCAAAAATAGTAAAAAATGCAAAACTTATAAAAGAAATAACTTATGAAGAAATGTTAGAGATGGCTTCTTCTGGTGCTAAAGTTTTAATGGCTCGCTCCGTTCAGTTTGGTAAACGATATAATGTACCCATAAAAGTAAGTTCTACTTTCAAGGATGGGGAAGGAACAATTGTAAAAGATAAGGTTATGGAACAAGCAATAATTAGTGGAGTTACACACAATGACAAAGAAATTAAATTTACTTTATTTGGGGTCCCAGACCAACCTGGAATTGCTGCAAAAGTTTTTAGACCCCTATCCGATATAGGAATAAATGTTGATATGATTGTACAAAATGTGTCAAAGGAGAACAAATCTGATATAAGTTTTACTGCCCCTCTCAACCAGTTGTCATCTGTTCAAGGAACATTGGGACCAGCAGTAGAAGAACTTGGGGCAGAAGGATTAGATATTGACGAGAGTATAGCAAGGGTTTCTCTAATTGGAGCTGGGATGAAGTCTGAATCAGGAATTGCTGCAAAGATGTTTGAGACATTGGGCAATGCAAATATAAATATAAATATGATATCAACATCTCCCATTAGAATTTCTTGTGTAATAGAGAAAAAGAATGTTGAAAAGGCATTGAATATTTTGCATGATGCGTTTATAGAAACAAGCTGAGACTATGAAGAAGATAGCTGTAGTCGGGGCAAGTGGGTTAGTTGGTAGAGAAATAGTTCGATTCTGCGAGTTATTTTTTGATGAGGATGCGGAATATATTTTTTATGCATCTGAAAGATCAGCTGGTTCTTCTATAACAATAAATAATAAAGAGAATACAATTAAACTTTTATCAGCTCAAAATATTGAGGAAGTTGACTTAGCATTATTTTCAGCAGGTGGAGAAAGATCCAGAGAATTTACCCAAGGCTTTCTAGATAAAGGTGCTTATGTAGTTGATAATTCGTCGGCATTTAGATTAGACAAAGAAGTTCCCTTAGTTGTTTACGGAGTTAATGAAAAAACTTTATCAAAAAAAAATAGGTTAATTGCTAATCCAAACTGTACAACAATGATTTTAGCTATGGCGTTAAAACCTATGCATGATACTTTCTCTCTTCAAGAGATTGTGCCAATCTCTTATCAAGCTGTCTCAGGTTCAGGACTAGAGGCTGCAGAGTCACTAAAAAAAGAAAATGAACTTGGCGATAAGATAGATGCTGATTACAAAGATGGCTATTATGGTAGACCAATTGCAAATAATGTAATTCCTTTGGCAGGAACCTTAACAGACAACGGCTACTCAGAGGAAGAAATGAAGTTTGTTAATGAGTCTAGAAAAATCCTTGAAATACCTAATCTAGTTGTTGAACCATCTAATGCAAGAGTTGGGGTCAAAACAGGTCACGGAATATTTTGCTCTGCAACTTTTAAGAAGGAAATTTATCTAGAAAAAGTTATTGAACTAATCAATAACCATAATGGAATTGAATATTGGAAGGATACGCTTCCAACACCTTTAGACGCTGCAGGATCAGAAATGGTTTACATTTCAAGGCTAAGAAAGGGTCTATCAAGTAATAAAGTAATTAATTTTTGGGTTGTAGGGGACAACTTACTCAAAGGCGCAGCATTAAATGCGGTTCAGATTGGAAACCACTTACTTAACTTATGAAACTTATTATTCCTGAAAATATTCCAAGAAGGAAGAGGAGAATACTTGGTCCACTTGGACGTTTTCTTATGAAAGTTTTTAATTGGAACATAGTAGGAGAATTTCCTACCAATAAAAGGATGGTATTAATTGCTGTCCCTCACACTGCAATGAGAGATGCATGGTATGCTCTTCTTGCAGTATTAGCATTAGATTTAAAAATAAATTTTTTTGGTGCTAAATGGATTTTCACTAGACTTCCTAGCTTGTTTACCATTTCCAAGAGTTTAGATCGACTAGGAATTCCTTGGCCGCTAGGTTGGTTGCAAAGCATTTTGCTCAAGAGACTAGGAGGAATTCCAGTAACGAGAGAAGAAAAAAAAGGCTTAATATCTTCAGTAATTAAAACATTTGCCGACATAGATAATTTCATACTAGCCATTGCAATAGAAGGAGGAGGATTCTCTACAAAGGACAATCCAAATAAATTTAGAAGTGGTTTTTACTATATTTCAAAAGGTCTAGACATCCCATACCTCCCTGTAACTATAGATTTTGGTAATCGTGAATTTAGAATAATGGAACCAGTTTTTTCTGAAGGGACTTTTGAAGAAGAATCACAGAAGATAAGAGAATTATTTGATGGCGTAGAGGGAGCGACTAGGACCTTTGTTAAATGAAGAACATGGGAATAAACAGCGCTGGTAAGTAATCTCCTACAGGTATATCTTTTATTCCGAGCATTTTAATTGATAGGCCGATCAAGAGTATTCCCCCGACAGATCCTATATTTGAAATTGCTAGTTCAGTAAGGAAACTATTTTTTAAAAGAATAGCTAATAAAGTAAAAAAACCTTGGTAAAAAAAGATAGGAATAAATGAATAGACGGCACCCTTGCCTCCTCCAGCAGTAATATAGAATACCAAAAAGCAATCAAGAGCAGTTTTTATAATTAGTAGTTCTAGATTTGATTCAAGTACATCTTGAAATGGACCAATAATTGCCAAAGGGCCAGTTATTACAATTAATGATGTTGTTAGAAAACTAGAAATGAAGTTGTCTTTACTAGAATCTTCTTTCTCGTACTTCTTATGAAGATTTTCTCCTATCTTTTCAACCTTCTTCTCTATTTTTATATAACTACCGATGATTGCTCCAATTAAAATTGAAGCCAAAGGTATTATAAGGCTTTCTGCTCTTAAGCTTTCACGAACACCAAGTGCTAGAGTTATTAGACCTATCGGGTATATATTCTTTTCAAAATTACCTAATTCACGACCAATAAGAATTCTGGTTACAAAACCTACAACAAGTACTCCAACAGAGTTGATAATAGTTCCAATGCCAGGAAACATGATCACTTGAAGTCCGTATGGCTCTTGCTAGGGGTAGGTCCTTCTTGATCTTGATACTTGCTTCCATACATTTCCGAACCATATATTTCGGACGATGGGGAGTTTAAATAATAAAAAGAAATTTGCCCAATTTTCATTTCCGGATAGATTTTTATTGGTAGATTTGCAACATTAGAAAGCTCTAAGGTCAAACTACCAGTAAAGCCAGGGTCGACAAATCCAGCAGTAGAATGTATTAATAAGCCAATTCGGCCTAAAGAAGATTTACCTTCAAGCCTTGCTACAATCTTATTTGACAACGATACCTTTTCAAATGTGGTACCAAGAACAAATTCACCAGGATGCAAAACAAAAGGTTCTTCAATTGTAGCTGTTACAACAGTTGTTAAGTCATCTTGTTTAGCTTTTGGATCTATATGGCTATATTTATGGTTTTCAAAGACTCTAAATTCTGAACCAATTCTTAAGTCAATACTTGAGGGTTGTATGTAACTTTCACCTAGAGGATTAACTTCAATCGTCTTATCTTCAAGAGCTTTTTTTATGTCTACATCTGAAAGCATAGTTCTTTCTGTCCTTTGAGTATGATAGCCAAAATTCTAATTTCTTTATCCATTTAGGATAGATAGAGTTGACCATAAAGTGATAACGAAACCTATAATCCCAAGAAAAATAGTTCTTCCTAAATAAATTTCCTTGTCCTCTTTATCTTTATTAATATAAGCAAACAGATTTCCAAAAAACACTCCAGCACCAACTCCAAGTAGAAGCAAATTTATTGTTAAATTTAATGCATAGGGGTCATTCATAGCTTCATGTGTTATCTTAATAAGATGATAAACACAAAAGAAGTAGTAGATATATTTTTAAGCTCCAAAATAACTAATACTTCTAATCCAGAGAGTTATTCAATATCACAGTTGGGTGGAATAACAAACAATAATTTTAAAGTAGAGGTCTCTGATAAGTTCTTTGTACTAAGACTTCCAGGCAAAAATCCAGACCTAATTAACAGGAAAGCAGAAAAGAATAACCAAACCTTAGCTGCAGAAGCAGGGCTAACATTACCTTTTTTATATTTTGATGAAAAAACTGGAATAAAAATTTCAGATTTTGAAAGTAATTTAGTTGCTCTTGAACCTGATCAATTAATAAGTAAAGAATATATTAATAAAGCTTTAATTACACTTAAAGAAGTACATCAAAGTGACATGATTCTTGATCAATGTTTTGATCACTATGCATTCTTTAGCGAGATCCATAAAGAAGAAGACTATAAAGAGATGGCAGAAATAGGGGATTATTTACTTGGAAAAATAAAAGCAATTAATCAAAAATTAGTTCCATGCCATAAAGACATATATGGACCAAACTTTGTTCTTTTAGGTGAAGACATGTATTTAATTGATTGGGAATATTCAGGAATGGAAAGTAAATTTTTTGATTACGGAGATTTATGTTTGCAACAAAATATTGAAGAAAATCAAAGAAAAGAGCTATTTACTAAACTAGAACTTGAAGAAGGTGGAGACGATCAAGTTTTATGGAACTTATATCGATATCTAAGTTCTCTCACATGGGGTTTGTGGGCTACAAGAAAAGGAGTTTTAGATGAGGGAACTGATAAAGATTATTTGAATCTTGGAAAAAAGAAGATTAAGTCTGTATTTCAGGCTGTAAATACTGAAAATTTTGAAAAACATCTTTCACGTAAATTTTAAATATCGACTACACTTCTTCAGTCTAGAAAAAAAAGGAATAAAAGCGATTTATGGGATCTTTGATAAAGAAGAGACGTAAGAAGATGTCTAAACACAAATATAGAAAACGTCGTAAATCAAACAGACACAAGAAGAAATCAGTTTAATTAAAGGGTGTCATCACCTTTGAGGAAATCTTCAATTTGTTCAACTAGAGTATCTTCCGAAAGATCATTTAATTGAAACTCAGCTTCTTCAAGCTTTGCAACATATTCAGCTAAATCTTCTGAATTTTCCATTGCCTTGAGGATTTTTGTTTCAAACTGTTGTCCTTCTTCAAGAACCCCAGAGTCATCAATAGAGATATTTAGTATGGAGGACATTTTATTCAGTAATGCACTCATTCCTTTTGGGTAACCTCCCGAACTTAGATAGTGTGGTACAGCTGCCCATAAACCTGACGTAGCAACATCTTTATTTCTGAGAGCCTGACCAACAACACTAGTAATTCCTGTTGGTCCAGAATAGTCTGTTGAAAGAATATCATGTCTTGAATGAAATGTAGGATCATCGCTTACTCCAAAGATTGGTACTGGCAAGGTGTGTGCTACTTGTCCAAAGAAAGCACCCAATGTTACTGCTTCTGAAACTCCTAGTTCAACTAAAGCATCAGAGATTACATCTGCATAACTCTGCCATTTCATTGAAGGTTCTTCACCAAAGACCAAGACGACATCTTTATTATTGGAAAAATTTTCTATTGAATAGAATGATGTTTGTGGCCAATGAAATCTTCGCTCTCCTATACTTTGTATTTCAATAACCGGTCTTCTCATCTGAAAGTTGTAATAATTTTCCGAATTCAATTCAGCAAAGGGTTCAATATCAAAATTACAACTTAGATGCTCAACACATCCACTTGCTATATTTGCTGCATCACTCCATCCTTCAAAAGCAATAATCGCAACAGGATCTGATAGCAGTGGTTTTCTCAGCCAGTTAATTTGCTCCATAAATGGAGACTAATTAAATGAAAATTATACAAATAGTAATAATTATGTTTTTATTTTTCTTGTTGAGTTTAAAACAACTGAAATGCTAGAAAGAGCCATTGCAAGGGCTGCATATCTAGGCTCTATACTTCCTAAAACTGCTGTAGGAATCATAGAAATGTTATAAATCAATGCAAGAAATAAGTTTTGCTTTATCCTCTTGAATGAATTTTCAGAAATAGCAAAAATTGTATTTATTTTGTTCAGATCTCCTCTTAGAAGAATTATATCTCCAGCACTTCTTGCAAATTGTGTGCTTGAACTAGTAGCAATTCCAACATCAGCCTGCTTAAGCGATGGAGCATCATTTATTCCATCTCCTACATAAGCAATGTTGAAACTTTTTTGTAAATCAGTAATCTTCTTTAGCTTGTCTTCAGGGGAAAGATTTCCAATCGCATCATCAATTTCTAGTAGTTTTGCAAATTCACCAGTTTTAATATCATTGTCTCCAGATAGTATTGATAGCTTGAAACGGCTGCTTAAATCTTCAACTACATAACTTTCAGTATTAAGCTCTTCTTCAAGTTCAATTAGAACCTCTTCGTTATCAATTAGTACTGTTAGTGTAGTTTCAACACTCTCTAGGTTTAACGACTTCGTAACCTTAACTTGCTTGCCTGATACCAACCCTTCAATTCCTAAACCAGGGGTCTCTATAACATTTATTGCTTCATAAACTTCTACTCCAGATTCTTCTGCTTCTAACAAGATACTTCTTGCTATTGGATGATTCGAATATTGCTCAACAGATGCAACAAAAGATAAGATTTGTTCCCTTGTGTGATGAGCTGAGTGTGAGATGTCTTTTATTCTAAATATACCAGTAGTAAGTGTTCCTGTTTTATCAAAAACAAGAGCATTGATTGCATTAAGCCTTTCTAAGATATCGTATCCTTTAAAAATTATTCCATTTGAATTAGCTAAGGTGGAGCTCTTATAAAGAACTAGTGGGGTAGCTAAACCAAGGGCACAGGGACATGCAATAACTAATACAGAGATAGCTACTGATAATGCACGGATTATGTTGTCATCTAGTAAGTAGAACCTAGCCAAAAAAGTAACAAGGGAAAGTAAAATTATTCCAGGAACAAAAATTGCAGTTATTTTATCTATTAAGTTTTGAATTAGGGGTTTAGAAAATTGAGCTTTCTTAACCATTTCTGCTATTTGGTTAAAGGTTGATTCAGAATCGATTTTGTTTATTTTTATAATGATATGGTTAGATAGGTTTATGCTTCCAGATAGTACTTGATTTCCATTCTTTTTTTCAATAGGGGTTGACTCTCCAGTTACAATGCTTTCGTCAACTAGAGTCTCTCCTTCAGTCACTTCACCATCTATAGGAACAATTTCTCCAGGAAGGACTTTTACAAAATCCCCAATAGAGACTTGTTCAGTATCTTCAAATTTTTCCTGATTATCCCTTATAACCCTTATTCTTTTTGGGACACTTTTCTTTATAGCATCAGCTATGCTTATTGATTTTTGTATAGAAACCTCTTCAACAGTTTTGCCAATTAACAAAAATGAAATAATGTATCCCCCTGTATCTATAAATGATTCACTTCCAGCTAAGGGGAGTAGAGACACAATTATTGAACTCAAACTACCTATTGATATAAGTGAGTCCATATTGAAATTTAATTTTTTCATATTTCTAAAGCTTGAAATATGAAACCTCTGACCAAAAAACATAATTATAAATATACCTAGTAGATTTGCTTGAGATTCATACCCCCTACCCAGTAAATAAGAAACCACTATTGTCGATATCAATGATAAGAATGGAATAAAGAATTCTCTATACCTACCCTCTTGCGTTTCTTTTTCTTCATGAACTTTTGCACTATAACCTGCTTTGTAGATCTCTTCAATTAAATCTTCAATATTAAGAGATTCATCAGATTTAATCTCTGCTTGTTTCAAAGGAAAATTAACACTGGCCTCTTCTACTTTGGCATTCTTATGAAGAACCCTTTCAATCCTTGCAGCGCACGCAGTACAAGTCATGCCATCTACATCTAAAGTAATGGTATTATTCTGAGTCAACAGTGTAGCCTTGGTCTAAAAGATGAGAACGAACCTGGTCCATATCCATGTCTTCGTTGTGCTCAATTAAGACACTTTTATTCGATACCTCTACTTTAACTTTATTTATTCCCTCTAATTCTATAAGAGTTTTATCTATTGTTTTAGCACAGTGTTCACAACTAATTTCAGGTACTTTTATTTCTTTTAGCATTGTATGTATATTTTAATTGTGTCTCGTTTATGACTGTACACAAATATAAATGTAGATAAATCGCACATAACTCTCTTAATAGAGAATTAGTATTTAAGTAAATATTTATTTAAGCTGTTTCTTGAAGAATCCTACCCCGTACCCTTGGGTATTTTACTGGAGCATGATTAAAACAGTGGTCTCGTTTATTGTAGATACTGAGCTTAGTACTACAAGTCTCGTCTTTACAGACGCGACCTTCATCGAAACTCTTGGATGGTCTGATGCCACCCTTAATCTGGCTTGCTTTTAAGCCATCTGTCATAGCTTTCCTTTACTTTGTGAATATATTCACAAGCTTACACCATTAATTCAAAAAATCAATACTTTATCGTTATTTATAATGACTTTTGCTTTAAGAACGACTTATAGTCCCAGTCTCTTCCAAGAAAGTCCTTTACTAAGCTATTCGCGTCTTTAGATCCCCCGTAACTTAGTATTTTTTCTCTATAATCTTTTCCAACAACTGGAGAAAGAACCCCTCCTTCTTCAAACTTACTAAATAAATCATCACCAATAATCTCAGCCCAAAGATACCCATAATACCCAGAATCATAACCACCTAGCATGTGTCCAAATGAAGCTAAGTGGTTGACTTCCTTGAATGGATAAAAAACAGGTGAAACATGAGCTCTCTCTACTATTGAACTGTGAGCATCTGCATAACTGTCTCCATGAAGCAGTTGGTCTTCTAGTCCTAGACCAACCTGTCTTAGTGTATGAATTCCAATTCCTATATTCTTAGAATCTTTTAATTTCTCTAGAATTGATAGCTCAAGCTTTTCACCAGTTTCATAATGAATTGCTAATTTTTCTATACATTCAGTTTGCCACACCCAGTGCTCCATTATCTGAGAGGGTGCTTCAACAAAATCCCACTCAACATTGGTGCCTGATAGTCTCGTATATTTATTTGTTCCAAGACAATGATGTAGAACATGTCCAAATTCATGGAACAATGTTTCAACCTCATCAAAACTCATTAAAGCTTTTCCTCTATTCGGATTTGGAAAGTTTGCTACCATTGAGCATACAGATTTAGACATATCGTTTCCTGTTTTTATGTCCATAACGGCTGCATGAGTAAACTTTCCCTCCCTTGGGTAAAGATCAAGATAAAAATGTGCAATTAATTCATTCGAATCCCCATCTTTTAATTCCCAAAGCTCAACATCTTCATGCCAAGCATTAGCTTCTTCTTTTTGGATAAATTTTAAATTAAATACCTCTTCACACACTTCCAACATTGTTGATTTAACATGGTGTAACTCAAAATACTCCTTTAATTTAGAGGTATCTATATTACTGACTCTGCTTCTCTCCTTAGAGATTAAATACCGAACATCCCAAACTGATATTTCATCTAGACCCTCATCCAAAGCTAGAAGCATAGAAACTTCTTCCTTTGCTTTTTCTCTTAATAAAGGCAGTAAAGAGTCATACATTTCTTGGACTTTTATTGGAGACTTTGACATTCGATGACGAAGTCTATACTCTGACCAGGTCTTTTGTTTATGGAGATTAGCTTTTTTGTTTCTCAAGACTGTAGCTTTTGATAAAATTGTTGAATTTTCATCCGTTGCCCTATTACTAAAAGCTTTCCAAACAATTTCACGAGTTTTTCTCACTGTACAATTTTCCAATACTGCATTTATATTGGGGTAAGCCATTGTTACAACATATTTTTCACCCTTTTTATGTAAAGAAGAAAGTTCATTATCAGTTATTCCTTTTAACTGATTTTCTTCAAATAGCAACTCAGTTTTGTCTTCTGCAATATTTTCTTCAAATACTATTCCTAGATCTATAAGTTCTTTATCTATCCTCTCTAATTCATCTCTATCTTTTTGGTTAAGAAATTGACCAGCATCCTCAAAGTCTCTCAAGAGGAAGTCGTAGTATCTTTTATCATTTGGTTCAAGATTTCCTTCATCTATACTATTTATTGCCCTAAAGAGTTCTTTATCTAGAGTTAATTGCAAATAGTAATTCTGTATTATTACTTCTATTTTTGAACCTTCTTTTCTTATTTTTTCCTCGGAATGAACTTGTGAAAGGAAAGCGGTTCGTCCACTTAAAGAATCAAGAATTTGTTCTAGACTATCCATTTTGGATAACTTCTCAGTTTCCGAATCTATATTTTTTACTTCTTCTACTAAGCTACCACACAAGGCAAGAGCTTCCTCGCAGTCTTTATTCATTGAATCTATGGAAATCTCTTTATAGTCAAATAGCATTCGTTTATCATAATAACCGATGACAGTAAATCAAAGACAATATAGTGCGTTTTACGGAGGATCAATCTCAATTATATGCGGACTTTTTTACGCACTAAGCTTCCCGCCTTTTAATTTATGGTTTCTTATTTTTCCATCACTCTTTTTCTTTTACAAGACTTTATTGCAAAATAGAAGTCCTTTTATGTCTGGTTTTATATTTGCAACAATTTCCTATGGGATAGTTTTATATGGGATTAAATCTATTGGCTACGAAGCCTGGATTCCCTTAACTATCTTTATGGGGTTTATGTATGGGGGTTTTGGGAGAATATTTCAATATGCTTCTGAAAAAATGAACAACAATGTCTTTATTTTAATATCTATTCTCAGTGCATTCGATTTATTAAGAGCATATTTTCCATTTGGAGGCTTTCCGTGGGGATATCCATCAACAGTTTTAATTAGTGGATTAACAATAAACTTTTTTAGACACTTTGGGCCTATCGGGTTCTCATTAATTGTTCAGTCTTTAGTTTTACTAGGCGTTCTACTTGTAACTGATAAAAAAACTAGAGAAAGAGTGAATGTGTTTAATCTAAGATATTATTTAGTATTTTTTTTCATTATTGTATTTCAATTTTTGTTGACTATTAATAATGAAGGTTCTGATTTTCAAGAAATGTCAAAAGGAGATATTGAAGTTTCGATAGTTCAAGGAAATAGTCCATGTCCTGGTGCAAAAAATAAATGTGATAATGAAAGACAAATCATTTATGAAAGCCATTTAAATTTAACAAAGTCAATTAGTACAGAAAGTATTTATATACCAGATACCAATCCTAGGCTTATTATCTGGGCTGAGAGTTCAAGCGGATTTAGTAATGATCCAGGGATAAACGACAGAACATTAGAAGAAATATCTATTGAAGCAAATAGACTTCAAGCCTCTTTTTTAATTGGTGGAGATAGACCAATAGGTTCAAATAATTTTGAAAACTACGGGGTTTTCATAGATGAAAATGGACAAATTACTGGAGAATACTTAAAACAGCATCCAGTACCATTTGGAGAGTATATTCCTTTTAGGAAGTATTTAGACTGGATACCTCCACTTGCTCTAGTTCCGAGAGATATGGTTCGAGGTGGTGGTCAGGAGATATTTTCTGTTGGAAAAAACGGTATAAAAATTTCATCTGTAATTTCTTTTGAAGGCTCTTTTGAGAGATACATAAGGAGAAGTGTTCAAGAGGGGGCTGAGCTCATTGTTATCTTGACTAACCAAGCAAGTTATGGAAAAAGTGGAATGTCTGACCAGTTCATACTTATGTCAAGAGCTAATGCAGTATCAAACCACAGAGATATTGTACATGCAGCAATCACAGGCAAGTCCGCTTTTATTAGTGGAATTGATGGTAAAGTCTATTCTTCTACTGAGCTATTTGAAGCAGACATATCTACTGAACTCCTTACGGGATATACAGCAGAGACGCGATACAGTAAGTTTGGAAACTATTTAAATTACTTAGCAATTTTATTTGGAGTTATACAATATCTATATCTCAGGTTCATTGATAGGGAGACCCTGAACAGCAGCAGCCTCCAGTAAACCACTTTGAAATGCTCTTAGTCCAAACTTAGGTAGGACAGCAAAAATATGATCAAATATATCTGATTGAACGCCTTCATATTCAACCCAATCTGTAGTTTTCGTAAAAGTATAAATTTCTAAAGGAACTCCCTCTGAAGTAGGAGGGAGTTGCCTAACTATCAATGTCATACTATCTGTATTTAGTTCCTCATGGTTTATTAAATAATTAACCAAATAGGCTCTCAATGTTCCAAGATTTGTTAGCCTCCTTTTCTCAATGTCTTTTTCTCCTTTATTGACTGAGTTGTTGTATTCTTCAATTTCATGTATTTTTTCAGTTAAGTACTTACTTATTGAAGGGAGTTTTTTTAATTGCTGAACATCTTTATCCTCCATAAATCTAACACTTGAAATATCGATTAATACGGACCTCATTATTCTTCTACCCCCATAATCAGACATGCCTCTCCAGTTTTTTACTGAACTAGTGACAATTTTTGAGGTAGGTATTGTTGTTATGGTTTTATCCCAGTTTTGTACCTTTACTGTATGAAGAGAGATGTCTATAACATCACCATCTGCTCCATATTCTGGAACTTCTATCCAATCGTTTAATTTTATAATATCGTTTTGCCCTATTTGAACTGAGGCCACAAAGGAGAGGATTGTATCTTGAAAAACAAGAAGTAAGATTGCTGTAATTGCTCCTAGGCCACTAATGTAATAAGCTACCGGTTGTCCAGTTGCTATAGCAAAAATGATAATTACTATAAAAGCGTTAACTAGGATCTTTACAATCTGTATGTATCCTTTAATTGGTTTGTTTTTTAGAGAGTCATAGTGTGTAGAAATTTTATTTATTATTGTAAGTAGTTCAGAAATGCTTAGACCAATGAAGATAGCAAGAAAGGAGTTAATGAGTATTTCACTGAAAACCCTGTCTATAAACGGTATAGAATTTACTGCATCAACATAGCTTTTTAAGGAAGAGAAGACTATTACCAGAGATACTCTATTTAGAAATTTTTTGTCTAACAGAACATCGTCTAAAATGGTCTTAGTCTTGTTTGCTAATTTACTGATTAAAGGAAAGATTAAATATCTACAGATAAGGTATACAGAAACAACTAGTAATAGAACGTATCCTAGATCGATTACATCTTGACTCATGTATTTAATTCTACTACTTCTAGAATCCTGATTGTTGACTTGACCAAGGAGGGGATATATTTTTTCTATACTCTTCAACACTAGGACCGCCAAGCTTTATTAATTTTTTCTGTCCATAAATATATGTCAAAACAAGAAGAAAAATAGTTGTTTGATTAGATGTTGCCAATTTAATAACTGCAAGTATTTCTGGTGAACTAAAAAAATATAGCTGTATTAAACCTTTGAGACCAAGAAACACAACCCATATAATGGCAACCTCTCTATAGGCAGGCTTTACTTTCTCATGCAAAAACCATCCTAATGGCCAACCCCTTATAGATTTTGAGGTATATATTGTAAAAGGTCTACCTATCAAAATTGTAATAAGTCCAATAATTGCAATGCTTAAGTCCCTAATTATTCCAGGAAGAAAAAAACCAGATGCAGTCCCTTGAATTTGTGCAATCGCTAAAGCAATTGCAGTACCTGCAACTCCTATTAAAGAATTTCTGAGGGATTCTTTATTTAGAATTCTGTATACCAACGTAACAATAATTAATCCTCCAGTAAGCATTATTGAGGTTTGAAGATCTTGAAATCTAGAAATTGATACAAAAAATACTGGTGCCAAAATTGCATCAAGAAAATTTTCATTTGCTATTGGCAAGTCTTGAAAATCTTTTTTTATATCTTCAAATCTTTTTCTGAAGGAATTAAACAATTTAGATATCTTCAAGCTTCTTTTTAATTATTTCTGAATCAATTTTGACTGATAAATTAAAACAGTTCTCAATTTCGTCTTTTGAGACATCATTAAAATTTGATATTGTAGAATCGATAATTTCATCTTGAGAAAAATTACTTTGAGTAATACTCTGAACAAACTTATATGCATCATCACGAGGAGTGCCTTTACTTACTATTAGGGAAAGAAGTTTCTGTGACCCAAGTTTTGTTTTTGCAGAATTTAAATTCGACTCAATTTTTTCATAATCGATAACTAAGTTATTAATTATATTGGATAAATCTCTTGTCATAAAATCAATTAATTTAAATGTATCTGGGAGAATGATTCTTTCGACTGATGAATTTGATATGTCTCTTTCGTGCCATAAAGCCATAGTCTCAAAGCTAGCCTGTGTATTTCCCCTTACAACTCTTGCAAGCCCACATACTCTTTCTGAACCTATAGGATTTTTTTTGTGAGGCATAGCAGAGGAACCCTTCTGACCTTCCTCGAAAGATTCAAACATTTCACCTACTTCAGATCTTTGGTAGTGTCTTAGATTGAGAGCTATTCTTTCATAACTACCAGCAATAATGGCAAAGGTTGAGAATAAGTCAGCATACCTGTCTCTACTTACCACCTGAGAAGCAAGAGGCTCAGGGGAAAGAGAAAGCTTTGTAAGTATTTCTCTTTCTAATTGTTCGTCAATAATTGAATGGTTCCCAACGACCCCACTTATTTTTCCATAGTTAATCTTTTCAGCACTAAAGCGGAGCCTTTCAAGACCTCTTACTACTTCTAAACACCAGTTTCCAAAAATATTTCCCAGTGATGTTGGCTCTGCATGGACCCCATGGGTTCTTCCAATAATTACTGTCTTAGATTCAGTAGTTGCTCTATTTTTCAAAGCATTTATTAACTCAGTTATTTGTTCTTCAAGAATTGTTACAGAATCTCTTATTCTCAATGCATTTGCAGTATCGACTACATCAGAACTTGTTAGTCCATAATGAACCCAATTTGACCCCTCTCCTAATTTGTTTTGCACAATATCAACGAATGCTGCTAAATCATGATTTGTAACTTTTTCTCTATCAAAGACTTCCTCAGGAGATACTGATATTGATTGAAGTTTTTTTGAAAGCCCCTTAGGTGTTATTCCTTTTTCTTCCAATATTTCTATCGTGGCTTTTTCTACTTCCAGCCACTCTTTGACTTTATTATCCTCGCTCCATATAGAGGACATTTCTTTTGATGAGTATCTTTTAATCATTTACTAATTATTATATTTTGATTTCTCTCAGGACCAACAGAAATAAAAGTAATTGGTACCTGAATAAACTCTTCCACAAATTCTAAGTATTCTTTTGCTTGTTTAGGCAGTTTATCATATTTAGTTATATTAGAAATGTCTTCAGACCACCCTTCAAATGTTTCATATACTGGTTTTCCATCATAAAGAACTCTCTGCTGTCTTGGGAAATCAGTTATGTTAGACCCATTAACTTCATAAGCTATGTTTAGTTTCAGCTCTTCTAATCCAGACAATACATCTAATTTTGTAATAAACAATTCTGTTAAAGAATTGACTCTTACTGCATAAGATAAAGATACTAAATCTAACCAACCACATCTCCTTTTTCTTCCAGTAACAGTTCCATACTCAGCGCCTTTTTTAATTAAGTATTCCCCGATTTCATTATCTTGCTCGGTTATGAATGGGCCTGTCCCAACTCTCGAGATGTAAGCTTTTGTAACTCCAACAATCTTATTTATATCTAGGGGTCCTATTCCGGATCCAATTGCTGCATTTCCAGCTGTTGTATTAGAACTAGTAACAAATGGATATGTACCATGGTCAATATCTAATAAAGTTCCCTGAGCACCCTCGAATAAAACTTTCTTTCCTTTTCTAACTGCAGTAGATACAAGTAGAGATGTATCAGTCATGAATTTTTTAACTAAATTTTCATAGGGTTTAAATTCTTCTATTATTGCTTCAAGATTCAATGGTTTGTGATTATATATTTTTTCCAAAATTTCATTTTTTTCTTTTAATATACTGCTCACCTTTTCTACAAAAATATCTTCATCTAGTAAATCTTGAACTCTAATTCCCTGTCTCTGTATTTTGTCTGCATAGCAAGGGCCTATGCCACGCTTGGTTGTTCCAATCTTGTTGTTCCCAAGTCTTAGCTCAATAAGTTCATCCAATATTTTGTGATAAGGCATTATTAGATGTGCATTTGATGAAATTTTTAATTTTGAGGTATTGATATTTCTTTCTTCTAACATATCTAGTTCGCTTGATAGTACACCCATGTCAATTACGCAACCCGATGCAATTACAGGTGTACATTCTGGATACAAAACTCCTGAAGGGGTCAAAGAAAGTTTTATTGTCTCTTCATTTACTACTATTGTGTGCCCGGCATTATTTCCGCCTTGAAATCTGACCACAAAATCTGCTTCTGAAGCAAAAAAATCTGTGACTTTACCCTTGCCTTCATCCCCCCACTGGGCGCCAAGCACAACGGTAGTTGTCACGATTTACTCCTTAAAATACGACTAAATTATGGTAATCAAAGAAATAACTAAGTTACGATTTTTTTCATATAAATGTTTATTGATGTTTTTTCAATTTATTTACTTAAATATTTACAAAATGTTTGGTAGTAAAGACAAAAATTGAGTAAATTGTAAATATAACACTAGGTAGACAAATATATTTGTAGATCTAGTGTCTACTTTTTATATAAAAAGGAGAATAAATTGAATAAAAAGACAATCATTTCTCTGATTGTTCTTGCTTTAGTAGCTGTGGCTTGTGCTACAGATACTGCAGCAGAAGAAACAGTAGTTGAAGAAGCTGCTGCTCAAACAACACTCGAGATGGTCAAAGAAAGAGGATTCCTCAAGTGCGGTGTTAGCGGTAGTGCAACTGCTTTCTCTGAGACTCAAGCAGACGGTTCAGTAACCGGTATGGATGCCGACTACTGTTATGCTGTTGCTGCAGCAGTCTTTGGAGACTACAGTAAAGTTGAATTCAAATCACTTACATCTGCAGAAAGATTCACCTCTCTTGCAGCTGGTGACGTAGATGTTTTGATTAGAAATACAACTTGGACACAAAGTCGTGATACCGAGCTTGGTAATGACTTTGGTCCTACTACATACTATGACGGACAACAGTTGATGGGAAGAAATTCCGATGGACTTTCCGCATCATCAACTCTAAAAGATATTGATGGTCTAAGAGTATGTACAAACGCTGGAACAACTACAGAGAAGAATATTACTGAAGGCGCTGGTCTTGTAGGCGCAACTATTGAGTTAGTAACAGTTGAAAAATTCGGAGAAGCAGTAGACAAGTTTATTGCTGGAGAATGTGATATTGTTACAACTGATGGTTCAGGTTTGGTTGGAAGAAGAGCCGTAAACGATGCTCTTAATGACTGGTCAATTTTCCCAGCAACACCAATCTCAAAAGAACCATTAGGTCCTACATATAGATCAAATGACAGCCAATGGGCTGACATTATCAACTGGACTGTTTACGCTACAATCATCGCTGATGAGTATGGTGTAACTAGAGCTAATGTTGACTCCTTCGACTATGCGGCCGCTCCAGAAATGGGACGTCTCATGGGCAAAAATGATGGAGAGCTTCAAACAGCTATGGGCCTTTCTGCTGATGCATATTACAATGTCATCAAGCAAGTTGGTAACTATGACGAGATTTACTCAAGAAACTTAAATCCTGTCGGACTTTACAGAGAAGGTTCAGCTAACGCTGGTTGGCAAGATGGTGGGTTAATATATTCACCTCCTGCTAGGTAAGTTAGCCAAATCAATTATTGAAAGGGGTCTTCGGACCCCTTTCTTTTATTACTTATTTATCTTTTATTACCTACTTAAGGATTAATAAAGATAATAATTCCACTACATATATGAAAGATTCCTTTCTTTCTGATAAAATTCAACAATGCTAGATAAAGCCCGAGGTGTAAATATAAAAAATTTCTGGCGTGATGTCAGGTTCTTAAAGTGGGCAGGTCAATTCCTCTTCTTAGTTACTCTTATTGCAGGATTTCTTTATATTTTCAACACAGGTGTAAGAAACCTTGAAAAGACAAATCTACCATTTTCTTGGGGATGGCTAGGAGATACCCCTGGGGTTTCTATATCTGAAGGTTTTGCACCCCTTCCTAATTCAGGGAGACAAATGTTGCAGGTCGGTATGTATAACATGTTAAGAATTACATTAACTGGAGTAGTAGCAGCAACTTTTCTTGGAACATTTCTTGGTATAGCAAGGCTTTCAAAGAACTGGATTGTTGAAAAGGCAGCAACTGGACTATTAGAGATAGTTAGGAATGTTCCTTTGCTTGTTCAGATGTTATTTTTTCAAGCTTTTATACTTTCTTTCCCTCCACTTGTCATAGAAGATAGGGGAGATATTACAGTTCATGTGAGTGCAAAAGGGATTGCTTTTCCTTGGCCACATCCTCAGGAAACCTCTTGGTTATTTGCCTCTTTTGTAATAGTATCTTTCTTTCTCTCAAGATGGATATTTAAGTGGAGAGTAAAGATACTTGAGAGAGAGGGTAAGGATACTCATCCATTCATATGGTCAATAACTTCTTTTGTTGGACTTGTCTTGATTGCTTGGAATGGTGGTTATAAAGTAATGGGAGTTGTAGGGATTATCTCAACTTTTCTAGCTCAAGTTTTTGAATCTGTACCTTCTGTTGCCTATCAAGTGTTCTTTTCCGTACTTGCTGTGTTTTTTGGTGTCAAATTTATACGTCAGCAAGTTACCAATTCCAATACAGGTGAGCTAGGAGGCCTGTTATCTGACGAGGATTATTTTAGGATGGCCGTTGCAGGACTTTTAACAGTTCTAGTAATTCTTTTAATGTTTATGCCTATGGGTCAAAAAATTGGAAATTTCCTTGAAGGTGATGAAATTTTCTATAAGGCCGATTGGGGTATTCCTCAATACTTTACAGGCATAGCAAATAAATTTGATATGAGTTTTTCAGGATCTCCTTATGAATTAAGCTACCCAAAGATAGTTCAAGTAGGAGAGACTAAGTTTACTAGGTACTCAAAAGAACATGGGAAAGTTGCTACAGTAGGATATTTTGCAACTTGGCTTGGAGTGGTGCTCTACACTGCAATCTTCATTTCTGAGGTAGTTAGGTCAGGGATAATGGCTGTCTCGAAAGGTCAATCTGAAGCCGGCTTGTCTTTAGGCTTAAGACCTAGAGCTTTGTTGAGACTTGTAATTCTGCCGCAAGCCTTTAGAGTTATGCTCCCCCCCATGGGGAATCAATATTTAAACCTAGCAAAAAATACATCACTAGGAATTGCAGTTGCGTATCCAGAGATTGTTGCTGTAGGTCAGACCCTTTACAATCAAGAAGGTCAAACTATGCCAGTTTTCTTAATCTGGATGATGTGGTATAGCTTTGTTAGTCTTTCTATATCTGGAGTTATAAACTTTTATAATAGAAAGTTTGCATTGGTGGAACGATGAATTTTATTGAGAACACAAAGGTTAGATGGTTAAGAGATAATTTATTCTCATCTATTGGTTCTGCAACAATCACTTTAATTACTGTCTATATGTTAATTAGTATGTATAGAGGGACCGTAGGGTTTATTTTATCTCCAATGAGAAAGTGGACTGCTGTTACTTATAATATGCAGCTCTATATGATTTTTAACTATGCGGAAGATGAGTCATGGAGGGCTTGGGCATCTGTAGGGGTAGCTCTTCTACTTGCAGGAATTACATTAGGATACTGGAATACTGGAGAAAAAACTTCATTTAACTCTATAAGTACTGGTATTTTTAAGCTTTCTACAGCACTTACCTTAATGGTCGTATTAGCCCCGACAGAAACAGAAGTAATGAATAATGATGGATCAAGAAGTATGGTTGAGGTAATATCTTCTAATCAGAGAATGAATTTACTGATTCCCATGGCTGTTCTAACTTTGCTTTCCTTTTTATTAACAAGGTATGACATACAAAAGTCTTTTAATAAAACAAAAATGATAATTTTCTACTTGGGCTTTTTGGTTGCTAGTGGATGGCTAATCAAAGTTCCTACTGTAGTATTTGATGATGCTGGAAATCGTGTTAAGCCAGACCTATTCTTACCTGTTGCTACTACAACTACAATCCCATGGACGATTCTATATGCTGTTCTTTGGGCTGCATTTTTTATTGGTTTATTCTTACAAAAGAAAGAATTAAAAACTTTAAAAAGAATAATCCCTATTTCATGGGTCATTCTTCCGTTGTATTTATTTTCTTGGTTGTATAAAAAACCTATTATTGAATTTAATAAGGTTTTAATGAATGACATTCCAGGTGTTCTTATCTTTTGGACTATAGGTTTTCTAATTATTAGATATATAACAAATGAAAAATTTATGAGCTATAAGAACTACCTAACTGGTGTCTTCCTTCTTGCCACTGCTTTAATATTATTTTTACGAATTCCTTTCTTGTTTAAAGTCTTGACTTTTTCTGTGGTGCTTCTTTTATTAGTTGCTCCAGCCATTGCTAATACAACAGAAGGTAAGAAAAGCTTGTTGATTATATGGGTAGTAGCTGTTGCAGTATTAGCCTTCCTACTTAGAGGGTCTGGCTCACCTACTGGTATAATGACTCCTACCGGAAGCTTCCTTGGAGGCTTCTCCCTTACTTGGGTTTTAGCAATATTTGGAACCTATGTTTCATTTCCTTTTGGTGTCATACTTGCATTAGGCCGAACCTCTAATTTGCCTTTAGTTAGGATTATTTGTACAGGCATTATTGAAATTGTTAGATCTGTTCCGTATATAACATGGTTGTTTTTTGCAAGTGTCATGTTGACAGTCTTCATGCCTGAAGGGGTTGAGTTTAACCTTATAGTTCGAGTTTTGATTGTTACAGCATTCTTTAGTGGAGCATACTTTGCAGAAAATATCAGAGGAGGTTTACAATCTATTCCAAAGGGACAATATGAAGCAGCTAATGCTATAGGGATGAACCCATTCCAGAGAATTTCTTTAATAGTACTTCCCCAGGCACTTAGAGCCGTTATCCCAACACTAGTTAGTAGCATAATTACTGCATTTAAAGACTCAAGCCTTGTAGCAATTATTGGACTCTTTGATACGTTAAGGATAGGATCAGCAGTTATACCAACACAGTCATCACCTGTTAATTTTGTTGGAACCCAGCTAGACAACCTGCTATTTATTGCCCTATTCTATTGGGTATTCTGTTTTATTTTTTCAAGAAGAACTATGAAGATTGAAAAGAAATTAGGACTAGGGGAAAGGTAGAATAAATAGATATGAGCATAATCGTAACTAAAGATGTGAAGAAATGGTTTGGTGATTTCCAAGCTTTAGATGGCATCTCTATGGAGATAAAAGAGAAAGAAGTCATTGTAATTTGTGGCCCATCGGGCTCTGGAAAGTCAACTTTTATAAGGTGTATTAATAGGTTAGAACAACACCAAGAAGGGGAAATTATAGTTGATGGTATTGAACTTACTAATGATTTAAAGAATATTGATGCTATACGTTCTGAAGTAGGAATGGTTTTTCAGAGCTTCAATCTTTTTCCTCATTTAACAGTAATGCAAAACATTACCTTAGCTCCAATATGGGTAAGAAAGAAAACAAGAACCGAAGCTGAAGCAAAAGCTATGGAGCTTCTTGAAAGAGTAGGGATTCCGGAACAAGCAGAAAAATTCCCAGGCCAACTATCTGGTGGGCAGCAACAAAGAGTTGCTATAGCGAGAGCGTTAGCTATGGAGCCTAAAATTATGCTTTTTGATGAACCAACTTCAGCTCTTGACCCAGAAATGATTAAGGAAGTATTAGATGTTATGAAAGAGTTGGCACAATCAGGAATGACTATGATTGTAGTAACGCACGAAATGGGCTTTGCAAAAGAAGTCTGTGATAGAGTAATATTTTTTGATGAGGGGAAACTTGTTGAAGAAAATAACCCAGAAGATTTCTTCAACAACCCTAAAAGCGATAGAACAAAACTATTCTTAAGTCAGATACTATAAATTTTTTATAGATCTGACCAAAGATTCTTTTCTGCTAGATCCACTATTGTAGTCGCCATGCAGTATGCTCCGTCATAGATAGCTTTATGTCCCCCTTTTGTGATAGTGGCAGAGGCAAATTCGGGTTGATGGTTTACTGCTTTCCCAGAATCTATAGATAGCATCGGATGTATTGAGGGCATAGCTAGTGATACATTTCCCATATCTGTAGAACCTAAACCTTGAATGGAGCTGTCTTCATATAACATTTCTCTATCTACATCTTTCGCATTCTCCATAAAAATTTCATACATTACTTTATTATTTATTACTTCAGAGTATCTGTAGTCAGGTGAATTAATTTCAACAGTACAACCAGTAGACAATGCTGCTGCTTCTACAAAGTTTTTAAACTTTGTCTCTAATATTGATAAGGCTTCTCCATTTAAAGCTCTTAAGTACCATTCAGAACTTGTATAAGAGGGAATTATATTTGGTTTATAACCTCCATCTAGAATTACACCATGCATCCTATTAGTTGGTGGGAGTTGTTGTCTAAACGTAGAGGCATTTACAAATAATTGAATCTGAGCATCAAGTGCATTGATTCCTTCCTGAGGTGCTCCAGCAGCATGGGCATCTTTCCCGAAGTATTCTACCTTATACTGCTGAATGGTTGTCAATGTTGGATTTGCAACATTGTATGGTGCTGGATGAATCATCATTGAACAAGAAGCATCCTCAAACTCTCCCTTGTCAAGAAGAACTATTTTTCCACCCCCGCCTTCTTCAGCAGGTGTTCCTAGTATTTTTACCCTTATTTTCAAATCATCAACAATCTCCTTTAAGGCGAGTCCAGCACCAATAGAAGCTGTTGCAATGATATTATGTCCACACGCGTGACCTATCTCTGGTAATGCATCATATTCTACACAAAGAACGACAAGTGGTCCTGAGGACCCAAGTATTGTAGAGAAAGCAGTATCCAGCCCGCCTACAGGACTTTTTACTTCCAGTCCATGAGAATCCAAATAACCTATTAAGTATTCAGAGGTCTTATACTCTTCAAACCCAAGTTCTGGATTTTCATACATCCAGTCACTTACCTCTTGAAGTGAAGGGATTAGTCTGTCTAAATCTTTTTTAACTTTACTTTTATTGCTCATTATCACCTACCTTGAAAGAGTCTTTACTATAGTTGCTTATGGAATTCCACAATATCCATGATAGATTTTTATCCTCTGCTGCACGAATTCCTTGACGAATTTCTTCTTCTGTATGCCAAAATCCTTGAAGGTAGGGTCTTAGGGGATATCTATTTTCGATTCGGTCTAGACCATCATTTAGAGCAGCACTTACAACTTCGTAAGGATGAGAGTTGGGTGAAGTGTAGCCAAAAGAACCTCTCGAGTAATGAGAGGGATAAATCATAGGAGATACAAAGTCTACAGACCCAATTACAGATTCCAAGTTTTGTCCTATTCCACCATCTAGCTTGTTAGTTAAGACAAATCCGAATATGTCAGCAGAAACAAGACAGCCTTCTGAGTGAAGATTTTTTTGTGCTTGAAGAAGAAAACTTTGAATAGTTTCTATCCTGTTTTCTATTGTCGATTCTAGGTCAAATTTCATAAATCTATAGTTTGTATCCGGATATCTTATATAGTCAAACTGTATCTCGTTAAATCCCAAACGGCATGCCTCAACAGCTATGTCTAGTACATATTGCCTTGCATCTTCATCTGAAGGATCTAAGAAGTATTGGCTACCTTGCTTATATGGCTGGTTAGTTCTTGTATCCCATACAGCAGATTCTTCGTAATTTCTTGCATACAAAGGATCTTGAAATGCTACCAATCTTCCAATTAAGTAGATATTATTTTTTTTGTAATAAGCAAGCTGTTGCTCGTCATACTTCTTCCTTACAGCATTAATATCTAACGCTTCTTTAATATTGGTTTCAAAAAGAATGTGACCATTATCTGATTTAATATCAATAACCACTGTGTTGATTATTGTTGACCTAATTAGGCTGTGCATATTTTCTCTGAACGAATCATCTCCATACAGATAGCCATTTAGGTAAATGCCTCTTATTCTTCCACCATTTTCAGTATATTTATCATGCTGCCAAAAGAGTTTCTGTTTTTCCTGAAGAAGTTTTACTAACTCGATTTTCTCTTCGTCTCTTAATACTATAAAGTAGTTTTGAATTAGAGGTTCGAACTCTTCTACTGTTCCGAAGCTTTCGTCGTGCGAAGTTATAAGATTAATAGGAGATTGATACCCACCTATATAGGGGTCAATTATTTCCTGCTCTTTATTTGAAGAAGAGACGAGAAGTGGAGCAGGAATTTTATTTATTCTTTCCTTCACCTCAGTAAATTGTTTAGTGGCTTCAATCTCAATATCTAGTATCTCCTTAGTATCAACTTCTTCTACATTACTGTCTGGAAAGTTAATCTCGACAGAGACAGTGATATGACTTCGGGCTTCTTCACTGATATATCCAGAAAAAGACAGTATCATTATTACACTAGTTATAGATAAGGTTTTATACATATTAACTACTAGGTTACATTGAAGGTTTAATTATAAAAATAGGAAATATTTATGGGGGCAACAGACGAATTAGATAAGCTACAAATACTAGCAGAGGATTACTATCAATTTTCTCTAGAGTCTTCTCCTTCCTATGCAATAATAAAAGGAGATCACAGATTCAATTCTGAACTTGAAGACTTTTCTGAGGAAGCATTAGAACAAAAAGGTAAGAAGATTGATAAATTTATTGAACTTCTTAATTCATTAGATACAGAAAAACTTAGCCATAAAGATTCAATAACGTACGGAATGCTAGAGTTTACACTAAACAACACTAGACAAAGCCTTCTAGATAGAACTTTTGAATTCGATGCCGGGGTAGCAGGATGGCAGAGACCCCTTCTTGACTATCATTCTATGTTCTACTTTCCGAACGAAGAGAGTGCGACCAATCTGCACAAAAGATTAGAGAAGTATAAAGATTTATATGAGCAAGTCTCTTTATTACAAAAAAAAGCTCTAAAAGAAGAAAGGACTGCAACAGCACGAAATGTAAGCAGGACTATTGAGCAGATTGAAAACTATCTTTCTTTAAGTACTCAAGAAGACTTATTACTTAAGGTAAATTTTGTACCAGGAATATCGGATGATTTTATTAATTCTTGGAAGCAAACATCTATAGAGAAGATTGAAAAGTATGTTAGGCCTGCAGTACAGAATTATTTGGATCTTTTAAAAGGACAGGTTTTAGATAAAAGTAGAGACGATGATCATTGTGGTATTAAATGGAACCCAAATGGCGAGGAGTTTTACGAAAGACAACTTAAAAGATATACGGACGACTCAAATGCTACTGTTCAAAAAGTTCACCAAGTTGGTTTAGATGAGATAGAAAGACTGAAGGGGGATTTTGTCAACTATGGTGAAAAGGTCTTTGAATCAGATATAAAGTTTGAATCTGTGATCTCAAGTATGCAGCAAGATCCAAGTATGAGATACGAGAGTGAAGAGCAGATGCTTCAACTTGCAGAAGAAGCAATAAAGAGAGCCTATGAGCCACTTGATGAATGGTTTACAGTTTTCCCCGAAGCACCTTGTAAAGTAGTACCTGTACCTCCAGAATCTGCAGAGCATGCACCACCTGCATACTATTGGCCCCCTTCACAAGACGGGTCTCGCCCAGGAACCTACTTTCTCAATACGCACGACTCAACATCAAAGAGTATTTTCGAGGCAGAGTCAGTTGCTTTTCATGAAGCTATTCCTGGACATCATATGGACAGGACAATTGCTTCTGAATTAAAAGATGTTCCAGAGTTTCAGAAGTATGCAGCTTCGACTGCTTTTGTTGAAGGGTGGGGTCTGTATTCTGAACAATTAGCCAATGAAATGGGGTTATATTCTAACGATGTCCAGCAACTTGGAAGACTTGGAAATGATGCCTGGAGAGCATGTAGGTTGGTTTTGGATACAGGTATGCACGGAATGGGTTGGTCAAGAGATAAGGCTATTAGTTTTTTTCTTGAAAACTCTCCAATAGAGCAGACTAATGCAAATATAGAGACGGATAGGTATATTGCATGGCCGGGTCAAGCATGTGCTTACAAAATGGGTCAGCTTGCGATAATCGAGCTAAGGAAAAAGGCAGAAGAAGAAATGGGGGACAGTTTTGATATAAGATTGTTCCATGACGAAGTTTTAAAAGATGGCGGTATTACTATTCCAATACTAAGAAATAAAATAGATCAGTTCATAAATACAAATTAATATTTGATAGTAAGTAATTAAAAAGTACCCAAAACCTCAATTTTATGTGTCTAGTTTCTCTTTTTAGGACTTTTTGGATTTTCTCTTATAACAATTTCGTGTTTGTAGCTTTTGTGTATTGCAGTCTCCTTTTTTTTAGCTAAATTTTTTGTTTCTTCAACTTCCTCCTCTAAAATTTCAATTTTCTTCTGTAGATTATCGATTTTCGACTTCATTTCATAGATAACTTTTATTCCCTCTAGATTCATTCCCCTTTGTGTTAGCTGTTGGATTTGAATAAGTCTATCGACATTATCTTGAGAGTACCTTCGTGTTCCCCCTTTTGTTCTATAAGGTTTTACGAGTCCTTTTTCTTCATAAATCCTAATTGTTTGGGGATGAATCCCAGATAATGATGAGGCTACCGAAATAAAATATACTGCATCTGATTTACTTTCATTCATTCAAGTATCCCCTTGGAGAATCTCCCTCATAGCCTTTATCTTTAAACTTTTCTAACTCTTTCTTTGCGGCCCTAGAATATTCTGGTACAACAATTCCTACCTTTACATAAAAGTCCCCAGACCTTCTTCCTTTAGGTGTAATTCCTTTACCTTTTATTCGGAATGTTTTTCCACTGGGTGTACTTGAAGGAATCTTAAGGGAGACATTATCAGTTAAAGTTGGGATCGATATAGTAGTTCCAAGTGCTGCTTCAGTAAAGGTAATTGGGACATCTAGTAATAAATCTGCTCCATTTCTTTTAAAAAACTTATGTTTTTCAACATTGATCCTAACAAGTAGGTCACCATCTGGTGCTCCTGTTCTTCCTTCTCCACCTTTGCCCCTAAGTCTTATAACTGTATGATTGTCAACTCCTGCAGGGATTTTAACTTTTATATTTTCATTCTTTACTTTTTTCCCATATCCTTTACAGCTACCACATTTTTTATCAATCACATTTCCCTGACCTTTGCATGCATTGCATGGTTGAGAGAAAGAAAAGAATCCTTGATTCGAAGCAATCTGTCCTGAACCATTGCAAATATTGCATTGATGAAGGGCGGTTCCTTTGTCAGCACCATTCCCTCTACAGCCGTCACAATATACTTCTTTACTTAATCCAACAGAAGTTTCCACACCCATTGCTGCTTCATTAAATGCAATAGTGAGATCTGTCTCATATGTTTGACCCCTAGCATTTCTTTGGTCTCCAAAACCAAATATATCTCCTAAGCCTCCAAAAAGGTCACCCAAATCATCAACTCGAAAGCCTTGTCCTCCGAATCCAGAGAACCCACTTGCACCCATAGCTTTTACTTGATCATATTCTTGTCTCTTATTTTGGTCAGAAAGGGTAGAGTACGCTTCTGACACTTCTTTAAACTTTTTTTCTGCTTCTGTATCTCCAGGGTTTAAGTCTGGGTGGTTATCCCTTGCTAATTTTTTATAAGCTTTTTTTATCTCTTCTCCGGATGCCTCTTTGGCAACACCTAAAGATGCATAGAAATCTTTCTCTAACCAATCCCTATTCACTACTTACTTTCACCAATGAAGGTCTAATTAGTTTATCTCGAAACGTGAAACCTTTCCTGAGTACTTCAGAAACCTTCTCTTCATCACCCTCTCCATCATGCTCCATGGCCTCATGAAAATTAGGATCAAAAGGGCTCCCTACTCCAGGAACCTCAACTATTTCTATTGCTTCTAATGATTTAATTAGTTGTTCATACAATGCTTCTATATTCTTATTGCTATCTTGTTCCAAAGCATTATCAAAACTATCAACAAGAGGCAACAGACTTAATGCAAACATTGATATAGCGCTTATTGCAATATTTTCTTGGTCCTTAGAAATTCTTTTTTTATAGTTTTCGAATTCTGCTGCAAGCCTTAAATAATCATCATTTAATTTCTGATAATCTTCTTCCTGTTTTTCTGACTCAGTCTCTATATTTGAATTTTTACTTTTTTTAGCCTTATTAGGCTTAGGGTCTGCTTGGTTCTTTTTATCTTTTTTACTCATCTTCTACAACTTCACCGTCAACAACATCTTCCTCCCCATCATTTGAATGCTGATCCGATTCTTTTGCAGTTTCTTCATAAATCTTGGTTGCTAAAGATTGACTAGCCTCACTTAGTTTTTCTATGACAGATTTGAGAGATTCAAGTGTATTATTATCATTCTCTAACTCTTTTTTCAAACCTTCAATAGCTTCCTTAATATTACTAACTTCATCTTCTGAGGCCTTTTCTTTATTTTCTTCAAGCATCTTCTCAGTGGAAGAAACTAATGTTTCAGCCATATTCCTAGTTTCTACGAGTTCTCTTTTCTGAGCATCTTCATTTGCATGTTCCTCCGCATCTTTCACCATCTTGTCTATTTCATCATCTGATAATGCAGTTCCACCAGTTATTGTTATCTCTTGCTCTTTACCAGTCCCTAAGTCTTTTGCAGACACTTTTACAATACCATTTGCATCAATATCAAAGGTAACCTCAATTTGAGGAGTTCCTGCTTGAGCAGGAGGAATTTCTGTAAGTGAGAACCTGCCCAAGGACTTGTTGCCTTCAGCGACTTCTCTTTCTCCTTGTAGCACATGAATTTCTACTTGGGGTTGATTATGTTCCGCTGTAGTAAATGTTTCTGATCTTTTAGTAGGAATAGTAGTATTTCTTTCAATCATTTTTGTCATAATACCTCCCTTTGTTTCCACTCCAAGAGTAAGTGGTGTCACATCCAAGAGTAGAACATCTTTTACGTCTCCCTTTAATACACCGGCCTGTATTGCTGCACCACATGCAACAACTTCATCTGGATTTACCCCTTGGTGCGGATCCTTGCTCGTCAATTCTTTGACAAGTGCTTGTATTGCAGGAATTCTTGTCGAGCCACCAACTAGTACTACATGATCAATTTCAGACATGGATAATTCAGCGTCAGCGAGAGCATTTAATACAGGTTCTCTAGTTTTTTCAACTAAATCTTTAGTAATCTTATCAAACTCACTTCTAGTAAACTTTTCTACTAAATGTTGCGGATTTCCGTCTACAGCAGTAATAAATGGTAGATTTATTTCTGTTTCTGGAGTTGATGAGAGTTCTATCTTGGCTTTTTCCGCAGCTTCTTTTAATCTTTGTAAAGCCATTTTGTCTTTACTAAGATCTATTCCTGATGATGATTTAAACCTATCTACTATCCATGAAATAACTTTTTCATCCCAATCATCACCACCTAAAGAAGTGTCTCCAAAAGTTGATTTTACTTCGAAGACCCCTTCTGATATTTCTAAAACCGATACATCGAATGTCCCCCCTCCAAGATCAAAAACAAGTATCTTTTGGTCACTATCATTTTCTAGGCCATATGCAAGAGACGCAGCAGTTGGTTCATTAATTATCCTTAGGACATCCAAGCCCGCAATTTGTCCTGCCTCTTTTGTTGCTTGCCTTTCTGCATCATTAAAGTATGCAGGTACAGTTATGACAGCTTCTTTTACTTCTTCTCCAAGATAACTCTCTGCGTCCCTTTTAAGTTTTTGAAGTATTCTTGCGGAAATTTCTTGGGGTGTATATTCTTTATCTTCAAATTTTCCTGACCACTTAGATCCCATCTCTCTCTTGATTGAACGTATAGTGTTATCGGGA